>Ga0209163_1000250_pt1 | contig 124573 bp, 131 predicted proteins | sample MTBAKSrepl2MetaG_FD_187457 | JGI IMG/M metagenome (GOLD analysis project Ga0209163, IMG submission 187457) | Enrichment culture microbial communities om Arthur Kill intertidal strait, New Jersey, USA, that are MTBE-degrading - MTBE-AKS2 (Arthur... | ecosystem: Environmental > Aquatic > Marine...
GGGGGGGGGGGGGGGGTCGTTTGGCCGCCGCGGACGAAAACGACGATGAACAGGGCCGCCGCGGCGGCGGCAGCTGATCTAGGCATTACGGAACTCCTGGAGTTACTTGCCTGGACATTATACCACGCTTCGGAGCCGCCGGCGGGACAGGACGGGCCCCGGTCCGGCTTGACGGCGGCCGGGGAGTCGGTATATAAACGGCCTTCGAGACCATCATGCCGACACCCGGGATCCCCTTCGATTTCGAGCGGTCCCTCAAGACCGTCAGCTCGTTCTCGTTCATCCACAAGTACCTGCCCGCCGACCGGTACATCGTCCGGCCGCCGGCGGCCCTCCTGGTCCGCGCCGTCCTGCGGACCCCGGTGACGCCCAACCAGCTGACGTTCGCCTCGTTTCTCATCGGCCTTCTCGGCGGGATGACCTATCTCGGCGGCACACCCGTCCTTTTCGCCCTGGCCGGGTGCCTGGTCATGGTCTCGACAATCTTCGACAGCGCCGACGGCATGCTGGCCCGGACCAGGGGCATCGCCAGCCGCTATGGGGCTTTTCTGGACCTGTTCCTGGACCGGGTCACCGACTTCGCCGTCCTCGTCGGGATGTCCTTCGGATATTACCAGTATGTCCAGGATGTCCGGTATCTCGTGTTCGGGCTGCTGACGGTCGGCCTCTATTTCCTTCAGGTCAGCCTTTGGTACATCGTCGGCATCTACAGCGAGAAGAACAAATACGGCGAGGCGGCCGAGGCCAAGAGCCTGACCGTCTTCATCATCTTCGTCCTGTCGTTTTTCGCCCGTCTCGACGCGGTGCTGCTTGTTGTCTTCCTGCTGTCCCTCATTTCCCTTATCGGCCGGACGATCCGTTTCGTGCGGCGGTCGCCGCGGGGGGCGGAGGCGCCCCCGGCCTCCTGAGGGAACGGGCGGACCTCGACCGGACCAAGGGGCCGAGCCCGATCCCCGCCCAGAAAAGGCCGATGACCCTTCGGAGCAGGATGACGGCCATGCCCGCCGCCATGTCGATCCTCAGAAGAGCGAAGAGCGAAACATAGGTCAGCTCGTAGACGCCCATCGATCCCGGCACGGGCAGGAAGGTGTAGAACGAGCCCAGAGTGACGATGAGGAAGCACTTGAACAGGGAAGGGGTCGGGCCTCCCAGGAAGAGGAAGGTCAGGTAGATCTCCGAGGCCCAGAGCCAGGCTTGGGCGAAGTAGGATAGGAAGACCGCCAGGAAGAGGCCGGTGTGATCCCGGTAGAACTCGGCGATATGGGCGTCGGTCGCCAGGATCTTGTCCCGCCGGCTCTCGAGGAAGGGGATGCGGATACGGGCCTTGGCGAGCAGCCCCAGGACCCAGGCGAAGAGGCCCTTTTTCTGTTTGAGGACGAGGAACACCAGGACGAGGAGGACGGCCGCCACCGCCGCCGCCAGCTCCATCCTCACCGCCCGGGGCAGGGCGAACTCGGTGATCAGGAACAGGACGGCCAGGGCGACCGTGAACAAGCCGGCCAGGAACTCGACGGTCTTGTCGATAACGACCGAGGCCAGGCACTTGCCGCGCCCGACGCGGTCCAGCATGAAGACCCGGACGGTCTCGCCCCCGAGATTCCCGGCCGGGGTCAGATAGCTGACGGCGAAGGCCGAGATGCGGGCCCCCAGGATCTCGGGGAAGGGGACCTGTTCCCGGCACGAGAACCGGAGAATGGCCCGCCAGTTGACCGCCCGGACGGTCCAGTAGGCGAGCCTCATGAGCAGGAGAACGGCGATCTCGGGGAGGCTCAGGCGTCCGAGGGCCTTGAGGATCTCGGACGGTCCCGTGCGGACGATGAGGTAGACGAAGAGACCGATCCCGGCCCATCCGATGAGCCTCATGACCGTCTTGCGGAGGCGGCCCCGGCGCGGGCCGGCGTCCGGGGCGGCGGTTCGAATGGCGGCCGGCGGTTCGGGCACGGGTTGACTCGCTCCCATAATTCGCCTATTTTATCTTCTCTTGACGGAAATACAAAGTTGAGACATTCCCAGACCCGGGCCGGGGCCCTGGCCGCGGCGGTCGCCCTGGCGGTCCTGGCCGGGCCATTATCAGCCGCGGACCGGAGGGACGGGCGTCCCAGCGCTTTGCGTGACGAATTCGCGCTGGCGGCCCGGCGTGCGCCGTGTCCGTTGTCGTCGGCCGCGGTGCCTTTCTCTCTGGCCTTCTCCCGGGCCCAGGATCCCGCCCCGGCCGCCGACCAAGACCCGCCGGCCCGGATGAAGAAGAAATGGGGACGGGCGGTTCTCGAGACCAGCGTCTTCCTCGGCTATTCGACCATCCGTTACTGGCTGTCCTACAAGGACTTCATCGAGGACTGGCAGTACGAGCTGACCTGGGAGGACCAGGCCCGGCGTTTCTTCACGACCGAGGCCCTGCGGTTCGACTCCAACTGCTTCAGCATCAACTGGACCCACGGCCTGGCCGGGGCCCTCTATTATCAAATGGGCCGGGCCAATCACCTGACGTGGTTCGAATCGACGCTTCTGACAACGGCGGGGTCGCTTTTTTACGAGTACATCGGGGAGTGGCGGGAGGTCATCTCGGTCAATGACATGATCTTGACCTCCATCGGGGGGTATCCTCTGGGAGAGGCCTGGTATCAGCTGGGGGCCTTCTTCCACCACCGCCGGTCGCTCTTCCCCAGGGTCCTCGGGTTCCTCAATCCGTTCGTCGAGTTCAACCAGTGGCTCGACCGCAGGAACCCGGCGTCCCGGCATTATATCGAGCCCGGCTGGCACGGGATGGAGATCTGGACGGGATGGCGGAGGTTCACGGCGACGGGGCGGGCCGGTCTCGACAGCGTGGCCGCCGGCTTCGACATGCGGCTGGTCCACATCCCCGAGTACGGGAAGCCCGGCGTCTTCCGGCGGACGTTCCGGGACACGGCGACGAGCGAGATGTCCTTGGAGATGGCCCTTCGCCGGCGGCTGGCCTCGGACCTCGAGGCCCGGGACGGTTTGGACGAGGACGTCCGGCTCTTCGCCCGGGTCGTCGGCTGGGGCGTCTACCGCCAGGCGATCGACGAGCTTTCGCGCGGGACCGCCGTCTTTTTCGGATTGGGCTCCGCCTTCACCTATATCAGGCGTCGCCCGACATCCTACGATGCCCAGATCGTCCGGGTCAAGATCGACCCGCCGCCGGAGGAGCCCGTCGATTTCAGGGACAAGGCGTCCGTTGTCCATATCATCGGCCCTGTGCTGGATTGGACGGTCTTCGGCCGCGGCTGGAAGCTGAGGTCGGTCACCGACGCCTATCTCGATTTCGCCATGGCCGGCTCGGCGGCCGTCAACGCCTATTCCCGGGCCCGGACCTTGGAGGGCTTGAAGACGACCCTGCATTACTACGGGTATCATTACGCCTTCGGGACGAGCGTCTCGACGAGCCTCGAGCTCGAATGGCGCAACGTCCTGGTCCAGGGGCTGGTCAGCGGTCACGTTTGGGACTCCGTGGAGGGCATCGACCGCTTCCAGGACGACATCACCGACGACGCCAACGCCGTCGACACCCGGGTCCGCTATCTCCTCCGCGTCGGCTGGAAGCTGCCGGGGACGCCGCTGCGGATCTTCGCGGCCCACGAGGGGCTGCGCCGGTGGGGGCGGATCGGCGACGTCGAGGGCCGCAGCTTCGAGACCAAGACCGGCGCGGGCCTGAGCTTCCTGTTCTGAGGGCCGGCCCTCAGCCGACGACCTCCCAACCCCTCTTCGCGGCCAGCCGGCGGAGCCGCCGGTCGGGATGGACGGCGACCGGGTGACCGACGAGTTCGAGGACCGGAAGGTCCGAGATCCTGTCGGCCAGGGCCCAGGAGCTCTCCCAATCGACGGTCAGGGGGTCGATCCGGGCGTAAAGGGCCGCGACCTTGTCGGGCCCGTAGGGATGGATGCCCGTCTTGCGTCCGGTGAGCAGGCCGCCGGCCTCCTCGAGCTCGCCGCCGATGAGGATGTCGGCCCCGAGCCGCTCCTTGAGCTCGTCGACGAGGATCTGGAGGGAGCCGGACAGGAGAATGATCCGGCAGCCGGCCTCCTTGAGGCTGAGAACCTTGCGCCGCAGGTCTTCGGGGACGGCCCGGCGGAGGAACACCCTCCCGAACTCCCGGGCCCAGTGGAGGGCCGTTTCCGGCGTTTCGCCGCGGAGGAAGCCGGCGTTGGAGCCGATGGCCCGCGGCAGGCCGCCGCGCAGCAGGTCGCCGGCGAAGGACAGCAGGAAGGCGGCCGCCCGGCGGAGCCCGATCCGGCGCTGGGCCACGAGGTGAAGGTAAAAGACGCGCTCGGCCGTCATCCCTTTGAGGAGGGTCCCGTCGAGGTCGATGACGGCGATACGCGCTTTGTCCACGGGCATGGGTCTTTCCTGCGGCTCACCCCAAGGCGGCTCTCTCCGATATAGCACAGATGCTCCGGCGGGTCAAAAATCCGGGGCGGCCGCGCGGCTCAGCGGGACCCCGGCCTCACGGGCGTGATCCAGGCCTTCGGCGACCGGATCAAACTCCGCCCGCACCCGCGGCGGCAGGCACATTGCCGGAAGGCCGATCGACGATTGATTCCGGCGGAAGGCAAGGATGGCAAGGCGGGGTCGGAATCGTCCCGAGCACCAGGCGGAAAGCGATCTTTTCAATGCAGACGCTCGAAAACCCGATCGGGACTTGTCGAGAAGCCTGTCAGGTCCCTCAGCGGAGCGCATCAGGGCTGCGGCGGAATGGGCGGGAGCCCTTTCCCATAAAACTCCCGGAGCTTCCGTCCCCGCTAAGATCCGCAGCCGACCCTTTGGTAGCGGGGCCTATTGACCGTCCCCGTCAGATTGAAGCAGTGGCTCTGACCGCTCGTCAAACTCAAATTGTTGAAAATCCTGGTATTTCTCAGAGATGCGCGCGGCTTGGCCTCGATCCGTATGTTCGTCGCGCCGTCGGGTACGGTTATGGTCGCTTCCTGGCCCAAGCTGATGTCCCTCTCCCGCCGGATATTCTGGCTTGTCCCGTTGACGTCGGTATAGTTCACCTCGACCCAGTCCACCGTGTACCCGATGCCGGTGACGGCCTTGATCTTGATGATGGTGTTGCCCGCGGTCCTGGCGGCTCTGTCTTCAAAATACTGGTCGAAATACTCGTCCAGAAAGGCGCTGGTCGGGTTGCTGACGCGCTTCAGGTTGTTCTTCCAGTCATCGAGATCATGGGCGCCCCGCAGCGCCTGGGCTATCTGCCTCAGAGTATAACCGCTCACGCGATCGAGAGGGTACTCGTTATTGACGTTGCGCTGGTTGTGATTGTCCATGAGGTCCACCACGATGGGGTGAATATAGAGGTGTCTTCCGCGGTCTTTACCCGTGACCGACCGCGGTGCATAGGTGTAATCGGCCAGGGGCAGGTCCTGGTAATTGCTTAGTTCGTTGGACGTGGGATTGTACCGCCGGCTGGTGTAAATAGCTTGCGGGCCGCAGGCCCAGCTCTCTCCGAACGCGGCTCTGAGGGTGTTGACCAATCCCCAGGACCCCACGAACGACGCATAGCCGTTCCTGTCCACCTGGGCATGGACCAAATGCGACATTTCATGCATGACGATCCAGAATATCTCTCTGCTGCTACGGCCGTGCAGCCTGAAGACGATGTCCTGGATCCCGGTCATCGGCGTCGTCGAGGTTCCGGACTCATAATACCCGCATATCTGAGCGTTGCCCTTCACCGGGATGGCGTCCTGCCCCGCGAAATCCTTATAGAATTGGCATGCGTTGTAGATCGTGGCCCAGTACCAATTGTGATCGTCCGCTTCCCTGAATGTGTGATGGAGCCGTCCCTCGGTGGCTTGAAAGGTGACCGATTGGGCATGGGAATTCGCGCCCCATTTGACCTTCAGGCCGGCCGCGTCCTGAAAGACCACCTCGTAGCGCACCGGGCCGGTCACCGGCCTGCCCAGGCTGAACTGGCCTCTGTCATCCGTATAGGTCGATCCGATCGTCGAGGTCCCCAACCTGTTCTTGACCTTGATCATGACCCTCTTCAGGCCAACGCTGCCGTTAAGGCTGTTGTCGAAAACAGCGACGCTTCCGCCCGGCACCCAGCCGCAGGTAACGCTGGTGTACCTCGGCCGGTTGACCGTTCCGGTCAGCTCAAAGCAATGGTCCCTGCCGCTGGCCAAGCTCAGGTTGTTGAATATCCGCGTCCGCGGCAGCGATGCAAGAGGCTTGGCCTCGAGAACGATGTTCCTGGCGCCGGCCGGGACCGTGAAGCTCGCTGTCTGGCCCAGGGCGATGTTGCTTTCCCTGCGAATCTGCTGGCTCTGGCCGCCGGCATCCTGGTAGCTGATCGTCACCCAGTCAACGGCATAGCCGATGCCGGTTACGGCCGAGATCCTGATGTTCGTCGACTGGGCGTGGGACAAGCTGCTGAAAAGCGTCATCAGGACCAAAGCGGTCAGGCTGCCGACGATCAGTTTGGAGGCATGCTTCGCCATTTTCACGACGCTCCTTTCCCCCGGTTATTCAGGTTCTCCGAACAAGACGGTTCTCTCGAGAATACCGCAGCCCTTAAGCATTTAGTTTGCCGGATCTGCCTTGATGAAAAGGAGCTTAATGGAATTTTTTGTTGCCGTCAACCTGATGTTTTCGGGCAAGGAGCGGGACGCGGCAACCGGCCGCCCGGCCCTTGGCCCGGAGGATCAGCGGGAGCGGCGGGTGGCGGGGGTCCGGGCGATGAGCAGGGTGGTCGGGTCGAGCCGCAGTCCGAGGGCCTTGGGGACCCGTCTGCCGGGGCCCTTGACCAGGTTGAACTGGACCTGCTGGCCCTGGTGGCGCAGGGTGATGAGGACGTCGATGGCGCTCATCAGCTCCCCGAGAAGCACCGGCACCCCGCTGCCGTCGAAAAGCGGCTCCTCGCCCTTGAGGGAGGCGCTGAACCAGATCTCGAGCCCCAGGCGGGCGGCGAACTCCTTGAACCGCTCGAGGTCCTCCGTGCCGGTCCGGGCGAAGTCGAGCCCGTCGACGATCAGCGTCTCGGCCGGGAAGTTGCCGTGGACGATCATGGCCTCGAGGCTCCTCAGGACCTGTTCGGTCCGGGCCCCGTCCTGCTTGAAGTTCATGATGACCCGGTTGCGGACGATCTCGTCATAGATGGCCAGGGCGCCCTTCATGCCCCGCTTCTTGTCCATCTCCTTGAAGATGTCCTCGTACCAGGTGATGATGTAGTCCACGCGGCTCGAATACGACACGTGGATGACGGGTTTGCCCTGGATGAGCTTGTCGGCGGCCATATGGACCAGGCAGGCCGTCTTGCCGACGCCCTTGCGCGAGGCCAGCACCCCGAGGCGGCCCTTGCCGAGCCCCCCGGCCAGGGACCGTTCAAGGACCCGCAGGGGGCTTCTCTTGACCAGTTCTTCCTTGATCTTGAGGGTCATGGGCGTCTCCTTGGGTTATTTCCGGCCGTCGCGGCGCTGGCGCTCGAGGTGCTGCTCCATGAGCAGCTCGGCCACGGCCGCCGGCACCCGGCCGTAGCGCAGGAACTCCATGGTGAACTCGGCCTTGCCCTGGGTCAGCGAGCGGAGGACCGTCGAGTAGCCGAACATCTCGCTCAGAGGGACCTCGGCGTCGACCCGCGAGAAGGTGCCGTCCTCGACCGAGCTGACGATCATCCCCCGCCGCTGGCTGATGGAGCCGAAGACGTTGCCGGCGAACTCGGAGGGGCCCTCGACCGAGACCTTCATGACGGGTTCCAGGATCTGGGGGCCGGACTTCGGATAGAACTGGCGGAAGGCGTTCTGGGCCGCGGTCTGGAAGGCGATGTCCGAGGAATCGACGGGATGGTAGTTGCCGTCGGTCAGCACGACCCGGACGCCGATGACCGGGAAGCCGATGAGCGTGCCCTTCCTGACGGCCGCCTTGAAGCCCTTGTCGCAGGATGGGATGAAGTCCCTGGGGATGCGGCCGCCCTTGACCTCGCTCGCGAACTCGTAGTCGCCCTTGGCCAGGGGCTCGAGATAGCCGATGACCCGGGCGTACTGGCCGGCCCCGCCGGTCTGCTTCTTGTGGGTGTAGTCGAAATCGACCCGCCGCCCGAGCGCCTCGCGGTAGGCGACCTCAGGCCGGCCGGCCCGGACCTCGGCCCGGTACTCGCGCTTCATGCGCTCGAGGTAGACCTCGAGGTGCAGCTCGCCCATGCCCTGGACGATGGTCTGGCTGGACTCGGGATCGACGTACGTGCGGAAGGTCGGGTCCTCCTTGGTGAATCGGCCGAGGGCCTTGGCCATCCGGTCGGCGGCGTTCTTGTCGACCGGGGTGATGGCCAGGGAGATGACCGGCTCGGGGACGTAGAGGGCGCTCATGGCCAGATGCAGCCCCGGGCTGCAGAACGTGTCGCCCGAGGCGCACTCGACCCCGAACAGGGCCACGATGTCGCCGCAGGGCGCCTCGTCGATGTCGGACATGGCGTCGGCGTGCATGCGGACCAGGCGGCCGACGCGGATCTTCTGTTCGGTGCGGGTGTTGACCAGCTCGTCTCCGCGCCGCAGGCTCCCCTGGTAGACGCGGATGTAGGTCAGCTGCCCGTAAGGGCCGTCCTCGAGCTTGAAGGCCAGAGCACAGGTCTTGGCTTCGGCATCGGGAGTGAGGGCGCGCTCGGCGCCTCCGGCGTCGAGGTCGACCGCCTGGTAGTGGATCTCGGCGGGATTAGGCAGGTAGTGGACGACGGCGTCGAGCAGAGGCTGGATGCCCTTGTTCTTGTAGGCCGAGCCGATGAACACGGGGACCAGCTTGCGGGCGATCGTGCCCCGGCGGACGGCGGCCCGGATGAGGGCCTCGGTCGGCCGGCCTTCGAGCACGGCCTCGGTCAGCTCGTCGGAGAACATCGAGGCGGCGTCGAGCAGCTTCTCGCGCAGGGCGGAGGCCTCGGCGGCCAGTTCGGCCGGGATCTCTTCGGTCCGGACGATCTCGCCGTCGGGGCCGTCGAAATAGAGGGCCTTCATGGCCACCAGGTCGACCAGTCCCTTGAGCCCGGTCTCCAGGCCGATCGGCATCTGCATGAGGACGGCGTTGTGGCCGAGCTTTTCCGTGATCTGGTCCCGGACCTTGAGCGGATTGGCCCCGATGCGGTCGAGCTTGTTGACGAAGGCCATGAACGGGACGTTGTAGCGGCGAAGCTGGCGGTCGACGGTGATCGTCTGGGACTGGACCCCGCCGACCGAGCAAAGGACGAGAACGGCCGAGTCGAGGACCCGCAGCGACCGCTCGACCTCGATGGTGAAGTCGACGTGGCCCGGGGTGTCGATGATGTTGATGGAATGATCGGCCCAGGAGACGTTGGTCGTGGCCGAGGCGATGGTGATGCCCCGCTCGCGCTCGAGGTCCATGGAGTCCATCGTGGCCCCCACGCCGTCCTTGCCCTTGACCTCGTGGATCCTGTGGATCTTCTTGCAATAGAACAAGATGCGCTCGGTCAAGGTGGTCTTGCCCGAATCGATGTGGGCGCTGATGCCGATGTTGCGCATTCTCGCCGTCGCGGTGCTCATATACGTTGGCCTTTAAAAAGATTCATCGCTGGGTGGGTCTTCCGGGCCTGACCCGGCCCGGGTCGAAAGAACAGCCGAACCAGTTACGATGGAGAGATCATTATAGCCGAAATCCAAGCCGTTCTCAAGGGCTGGGCCCCCCCGGTTCCGCTTGACACGACCCGCCGCTCCCTGTATTTTTGGGGTTCAGGAGTTGAACATGAGCGAACAGCTGCAGGGACTTCTCCAGCGCATCCAGGAAGAAGGCGTGGCCAAGGCCAAGGAAGAGGCCGCCCGGATCCTCGAGGAGGCCCAGGCAAAGGCCGGCGAGACCCTCGAGAAGGCCGAGGCCGAGGCCAAGTCCGTCATCGAGAGCGCCAGGAAAAAAGCCGAGGAGCTCGATCGAAACACGCGCTCCGATCTCAAGATGGGCGCCCAGCAGCTGATGTCCTCGCTCAAGCAGAAGATCACGGACCTTGTCCTGGCCGGGTCGGTCGAGGCCCCGGTCGGCAAGGCCTTGCGGGAGACCGAGTTCGTCAAAACGCTCATCTTAGAGACGCTCAAGCTCTGGCCGGACCGCGGCCAGGCTCTCAACCTGACCCTGCCGGCCGCGGTCCAGAAGGAGTTCGAGGGCTGGTTCAAGGGCTCCGTCAAGGGCGCCCTGGACCGGAAGGTCCAGGTCGATTACAGCCCGGCCATGAAGAACGGCTTCTCCGTCGCCCCGGCCGAAGGGACCTACAAGATCAGCTTCACCGACGAGGACTTCGCCGGGCTGTTCAAGACCTTCCTGCGCCCGCGCGTCCAGCGGCTCCTGTTCGAGGACTGACGGGGGCCCATGCGCAAAGAGTATTATTACTTCGTCGCCGGCCTGCCCGATCTCGGCTTCGAGGAAGGGAAGGCGCTGCTTTCGCCGGAGGAGTTCCTCCGGGAGGCCGAGAACCATCTCGAACGCGGCGACATGGAGCGCCTTCGCCTGTTCCTTCTCCCCGACGAGCTCCGCTATCTCCTCGACATCCTGTTCGCCGTCGAGCGGGAGGGCGACGAAGGGGGCCTGGTCGGCCGCGACGAGTGGCGGGCGTTCGTCGATTCACTCGGGCCTGACCGGGAGCCGGGAAGGCCTTCCGCGCCGGCGCCCTTCGAGCGTCTGCCGGCCTTCGTCGCCGAGCTCGCGGCGGAGTTCCTGAGAAGCGAGGCGGCCGGGTCCCGCCCCCATTGGGAGCTCATGTTCGTCCGGGCCTTCCACGCTCACGCGGCGACGCTCCCCGAAGGCTTCCTCCGGGACTGGTTCGCCTTCGACCGCGACCTGAGGAACATCACAGCCGCCCTGGCCGGACGCAAGGCCGGGGTCGCTTACGCCGACCAGCTCGTCGGGACGGGCGAGGAGGTCGACAAGATGCGGACCAGCCAGGCCCCCGACTTCGGGCTGGGCCGGGAGGTCCCCCTGGCCGAGGCCCTGGTCCGGATCATGGACCAGCCCGACCTCGTCGACCGCGAGCGGGCCCTGGACGCCCTGCGCTGGAAATGGATCGACGACCGGAACTTCTTCGAGTACTTCACCGCGGATCGCGTCATCGGTTATTTCGCCCAGCTCCGCATCCTCGACCGCTGGTCGCGGCTCGACCCGGAGTCCGGGCGGGCCGTCTTCTTCGAGGCCCTCTCGGCTCTCGAGACCGGCTTCGAATTCCCCGAGGATTTCTCCCTGACCCACCGCCGGCGGGAGCATGACGCGACAGAAAGGGAACTCCGATGACCCGAGGCACCGTCAAAGGCATCATCTCGAACCTGGCCCTCATCGAAGCCGACGGGCCGGTCTCCCAGAACGAGATCTGCGCCATCGAGCACGAGGGCGTCAAGCTGATGGCCGAGGTCATCCGGGTCCAGGGCGACACGGCCTACGCCCAGGTCTTCGAGAGCACGCGGGGCCTGCGGCCCGGCAGCCCCGTCGCGTTCGCCGGCCACATGCTCGAGGTCAAGCTCGGACCGGGGATGCTGTCGAAGAACTACGACGGCCTGCAGAACGACCTCAACAAGATGGAGGGCGTCTATCTCAAGCGCGGCGAGACGACCAACCCCCTGGACGACGCCGCCAAATGGCCCTTCAAGGGGCTGGTCAAGCCGGGCGACGCGGTCCGGGCGGGGGATTGGCTGGGGGAGGTCCCCGAGAGCTGGATCACCCACAAGATCATGGTCCCGTTCTCGCTTCCGGGATCGTTCCGGGTCAAGTCCGTGGCCCCGGACGGCGAGCTCACGGTCAACGACACGATCGCCGTCCTCCTCGACGCCGACGGACGCGAGACGCCGGTGACCATGGTCCAGCGCTGGCCGGTCAAGATCCCCATCCGGGCCTACGTCGAGAAGTACCGGCCGTCCCGGCTGATGGAGACGGGCATCCGGACGATCGACACCCTGAACCCGATGTGCGAGGGCGGCACGGGCTTCATCCCCGGCCCCTTCGGCGCCGGTAAGACCGTCCTCCAGCACAGCATCTCCAAGAACGCCGACGCCGACATGATCATCGTCGCCGCCTGCGGCGAGCGGGCCAACGAGGTCGTCGAGCTGTTCGTCGAGTTCCCCAAGCTCGACGACCCGCGGACCGGCCGCAAGCTCATGGAGCGGACGATCATCATCTGCAACACCTCGAACATGCCGGTCGCCGCCCGCGAGGCCTCGGTCTACACGGCCATGACCATCGCCGAGTACTACCGGTCGATGGGCCTCAAGGTCCTTCTGCTGGCCGACTCGACCTCGCGCTGGGCCCAGGCCCTGCGGGAGATGTCGAACCGCATGGAGGAGCTGCCCGGCCCGGACGCCTTTCCCATGGACCTGCCGGCCATCATCTCGAACTTCTACTCCCGGGCCGGCCTCGTCCGGCTGACGAACGGGCAGACGGGCTCGATCACCTTCATCGGCACGGTCTCCCCGGCCGGCGGCAACCTCAAGGAGCCGGTCACCGAATCGACCAAGAAGGCCGCCCGCTGCTTCTACGCCCTGTCCCAGCAGCGGGCCGACAGCAAGCGCTACCCGGCCGTCGATCCCGTCGAGTCCTACTCCAAGTACCTCGAGTACGAGGAGGTCATCGAGTACCTCAACGCGCACGTCGCCCCCGACTGGGTCGACCAGGTCCTGTACGCCAAGGACGTCCTCCTGAGGGGCAAGGAGGCCTACGAGCAGATCAACATCCTGGGAGACGACGGCGTGCCCCTGTCCTACCACGACAAGTTCTGGAAATCGGAGCTCCTCGACGCCGTCATCCTCCAGCAGGACGGCTTCGACACGATCGACCAGTCGACGCCCATGGATCGCCAGCGGTACATGCTGGAGCTCATCCTGGGCATCTGCCGGACGGAGTTCGACTACGAGACCTTCGACGACGTCCGGCCCCTCTTCGTCCGGATGATCAACCTCTGCAAGCAGATGAACTACTCGGAGTTCCGGTCGCCGGACTTCCAGCGTTTCGAGAAGGAGCTCGGCGGCCTGGTCGCCGAAAAGAAGGTGAGACAATGAGCCCCATGGCCTTCCAGCGCATCTACACCAGGCTCCACCAGATCACCAAGGCGACCTGCTCGGTCCGGGCCGAGAACGTCGGCAACGAGGAGATGGCCCTCGTCGGCGGCCGGCCGGCCCAGGTCGTCAAGATCGTCGGCGACATGGTCACCCTGCAGATCTTCTCCGGGACGGAGGGCATCGGCACCGACGCCGAGGTCGTCTTCCTGGGGCGGCCGCCCGTCCTCAAGGTCTCCGACCAACTGGCCGGCCGGTTCTTCAACGCCTACGGCGAGCCGATCGACGGCGGGCCGGCGGTCGAGGGGGCCGAGGTCGAGATCGGCGGCCCGTCGGTCAACCCCGTGCGCCGCATGCAGCCCTCCGAGCTGATCGCCACCGGCATCGCCGGCATCGACCTCAACAACACCCTGGTCACCGGCCAGAAGATCCCCTTCTTCGCCGACCCCGACCAGCCCTTCAACCAGGTCATGGCCCTGGTCGCCCTCCGGGCCCAGGCCGACAAGATCATCCTCGGCGGCATGGGCCTGTCCCACGACGACTATCTTTACTACAAGACGACCTTCGAGAACGCCGGGGTCCTCGACCGCATCGTGTCGTTCGTCAACACGACCGAGGACCCGCCGGTCGAGCGGCTCCTCGTGCCGAACATGGCCTTGACGGCGGCCGAGTACTTCGCCCTGGAGAAGAAGGAGAAGGTCCTCGTCCTGCTGACCGACATGACCCTCTATTGCGACGCCCTGAGCATCGTCTCCAACCGCATGGACCAGATCCCGTCCAAGGACAGCATGCCCGGGTCGCTCTACAGCGACTTGGCCAAGCTCTACGAGAAGGCCGTCCAGTTCCCCGACGGCGGCTCGATCATGATCATCGCCGTGACCACCCTGTCGGGCGGCGACATCACCCACGCCATCCCCGACAACACCGGCTACATCACCGAGGGCCAGCTCTACCTCCGCCGCGACACGGACATCGCCAAGGTCATCGTCGATCCCTTCCGGTCCCTGTCCCGCCTCAAGCAGCTGGTCATCGGCAAGAAGACCCGGGCCGACCACCCCCAGGTCATGAACACGGCCGTGCGCCTGTACGCCGACGCGGCCAACGCCAAGACCAAGCTCGAGAACGGCTTCGACCTCTCGGACTACGACGAGCGGACCCTGAAGTTCGCCCGGGAGTATTCCGAGCGCCTGCTGGCCATCGACGTCAACGTCGACACCGAGCGGATGCTCGACATCGCCTGGGAGCTCTTCAAGCGGCACTTCAGCAAGAGCGAGATCGGCATCAAGGAAGAGTTCATGGACCGCTACTGGGCGTGACATGGCCGTCAAGTTCCAATACAACAAGACCGCCCTCCAGGCGATCGACAAGCAGCTGCGGGTCCGTGAGCGGGCCCTGCCGACCCTCAAGAACAAGGAGTCGGCCCTGCGCCTGGAGGTCCTCAAGGCCCGCGAGCGGGCCCAGGCCCTTGACCGCGAGATCGAGGAGCGGCTGGCGGCCTCGGACCGGATGGCCCGGCTGTGGAGCGAGTTCGACCCGGCCCTGGTCAGGGTCCGCGAGGTCGGCATCCTGACCCGCAAGATCGCTGGGGTCAAGGTCCCGGTCCTCGACAGGATCGACTGGGAGATCGGCGAGTTCAACCTGTTCACGGCCCCGGCCTGGGCCCTCGAGGGGGTCCGGGTCCTCCAGGACATCGCCCGGCTGCAGATCGAGCGGCGGTTCTTCGTCCGCAAGATGCAGATCCTGGACCACGTCCGGAAGAAGACGACCCAGAAGGTCAACCTCTACGAGAAGGTCCAGATCCCGGCTTTCCAGGAGGCCATCCTCAAGATCAAGCGCTTCCTCGAGGACGAGGAGAACCTGTCCAAGGCCGCCCAGAAGATCCTCAAGGGCCGCCTGCAGAGCGAGGCCGGGCCATGATCGAGCGTATGAGGCGCTACACCTTCGTCCTCCACCGCCTGGATTACCGGGAGTTCCTCGCCGAGCTCCAGGAGCTGGGGATGGTCCACCTCATCCGCAGCCGCGAGGACAGGACGGAAACGCTGACGCGGACGAGCGGGACGATCGGGCGGTACGCGGCGGCCGCCAAGTTCCTCAAGCCCTATCTTCCGGCCGGCGCCGGGGCGGGTGACGTGGAGGCGGGCGCGGCGCCGGCCGCAGGGCGCGGGCCGGAGGAGGCCCTGGCCGCCGTCGACCGGGCCCGCGAGGAGAAGGACAAGCTCATCCGCCGGCGGGAGGCCCTGTCCCGGGAGATCGCCGACCTCGAGCCGTGGGGCCGCTTCAGGCCCGAGGACGTCCGCCGCCTGGAAGAGGGCGGGGTGGCCGTCGACCTCTACACCTGCCCGCGCAACCGGTTCAAGGAAGAGTGGGCGGAGAGATACGCCCTCGAGATCATCCGCCGCGAGGCGGGGACGGTCCATTTCGTCGTCTTCCGGAAGGTCGAGGATACCGTCTGGATCGACGCCGACCCGTTCGCGCTGCCGCGCGGGACGCTGGAGGACAAGGAGCGAGAGCGGGACGGGATCGACGGCCGCCTCGAGGGCATCGAGGCCGGCTTCCGGCGGGACGCGAGGGCCGATATCGAGCTTTTCGAGAGGGAGATCGGCCGGCTGGCCGCCGCGTACGACTACGAGGACGCCCTTCTGCAGGGCGTCCCCGAGGCCGACGAGGAGGTCATGATCGTCCGCGGCTGGATCCCGGCCCGGTCGGAGGGGCGGCTGCAAGAGCGTCTGGCCGGGGCGGGCGTCCTGTTCCTGGCCGAGGACCCGGCCGAAGAGGACCGGCCGCCTGTCCTGCTGCGCAACGGCCGGTTCGCGCGGCTGTTCGAGCCCATCAGCAAGATGTTCATGCTCCCGGATTACCGCGAGTTCGACCTGACCCCGTTCTTCGCCCCGTTCTTCATGCTGTTCTTCGGCTTCTGCAACGCCGACCTGTCTTACGGCATCGCCCTCATCGCCCTCGGGGCCCTGCTCAAGTCCAAGGCCAAGAACGAGGGGGCCCGGACGATGTTCAGCCTGGTCCAGGTCTTCGGCGCGGCCTCGATCCTCATGGGCTGGCTGACGGGCACCGTGCTTGGGTACGACCTCAAGGCCGCGGGCAAGATCGGCGAGCTGGTCCTCATCCGGTCGACCGACCAGATCTTCAACGTCGCCCTGCTCCTCGGGGCCGTGCAGATCCTGTTCGGGGTGGCCGTCAAGGCCGTCAAGCTCATGCGGCGCAAGGGGCTCCTGCACGGGGTCTCGGCGTGGGGGGCCTTCCTGTTCCTGCTGGGCGTCTCGGTCGTCGGGTCGACCCAGCTCGGGGCCCGGCCGGGGCCTTTCGTGACCTACGCGAACTACGCCATGATGGCCGGGCTGGCCATGATCTTCCTGTTCAACTCGCCCGGCAAGAACATCCTGGTCAACCTGGGCATGGGGATCTGGACCCTGTACAACCTGGTGACCGGTTTCTTCGGCGACATCCTGTCCTACATCCGGCTGTTCGCCCTGGGGGTGTCGAGCACCATCCTGGGGATCGTCGTCAACGCCATGGCCCAGCAGCTGGCCGCGGTCCCGGTCGTCGGATGGCTGCTGTTTTTGGTCTTCATGGTCCTGGGCCACGGGCTGAACCTGGCGCTCGGGGCGCTGGGCGGCTTCGTCCATCCCATGCGGCTGACGTTCGTCGAGTTCTACAAGAACGCCGGGTTCGAGGGGCCCGGCCTGGAATACCGCCCGTTCGGCAAGGCGGGGTCCGTCAAATGAGAACGAAGAGGAGGACAACATGATCCCTTTGATAGCCTGGGTCGGAGTGTTCCTGATGGTTGCCCTGAGCGGCATGGGCAGCGCGTTCGGGACGGTCATCGGCGGCCGGGCCTCGGTCGCGGCCATGAAGAAGCGGGACGACATCTTCGCCAACTGCATGATCCTGTCGGCCCTTCCGGGGACGCAGGGATTGTACGGGTTCGGGGCGTTCTTCATCCTCCAAACCCATATCCAGACGGGCATGTCGCTGATGCAGGCCTCGGCCATCCTCGGGGCCGGGCTGATCATGGGGGTCGTCGGCCTGATCTCGGCCATCCAGCAGGGCAAGGTCGTCGGCAACGGCATCGAGAGCCTGGGGTCGGGCCACGACGTCTTCACCAAGACCCTCATCCTGGCCGTCTATCCCGAGCTTTACGCCATCGTAGCCTTCGCCACCTGCTTCCTGATCGGCGGGGTCATCCCCAACCTGGCCGGCTGACGGACGTCGGGGGACAAGAAGGCAGGGCGCCCGGGGATGGTCGCGTTGCCGGGCCAGTCCTCGTGAGGGGGTGTCCATGACGCTGAGCCCGCTGGCGTCGGTCGCGCTCTCGGCGGTCCTTTTCGGGATGAGCACGCCGCTGGCCAAGCTGCTTCTGGGCGGCGTCCACCCGGTGGCCCTGGCCGGCCTGCTTTACGCGGGGGTGTTCCTGGGGCTGGGGGCCTGCCGGTTGGCGGGGCGGCTCGCTCGACGGGGAAGCTGCGCGCCGGGGGAGGGGCGGGAAGCCCCGCTCGGGCGCCGTGACGCACCGTGGCTGGCCGGGGCCGTGCTGGCGGGCGGGGTGGCCGCCCCGATCCTCCTGATGCTGGGGCTCAGCCGGACGAGCGGGCTGGCGGCCTCGCTCCTTCTCAACTTCGAGGCCGCGGCCACGGCCTTGGTCGCGGTCTGGATCTTCCGGGAGAGCGCCGGCCGGAGGGTCTGGGCGGCCCTCGCTTTGATGACCGCGGGCGGCGTGCTCCTGTCCTGGGACCCCGGGCAGGGGCGCCTCGAGGCCGCCGGGCCGCTGCTCATCCTGGCGGCCATGGCCGGCTGGGGACTCGACAACAATCTGACCCGTCAGATCTCGGACAAGGACCCGGTCCAGATCGCCATGATCAAGGGCCTGGTCGCGGGGGCGGTCTCCTTGGGGCTGGCTTTTTCCATCGGGCGGGGCTTCGCCTTAGGGCTTTGGATCCTGGGCGGGCTGGCGGTCGGCGCGGTCTGCTACGGCCTGAGCCTGGTGCTGTTCATCAGGGGCCTGAAGGGATTGGGGGCTTTCCGGACGGGCGCGCTGTTCAGCCTGGCGCCCTTCGCCGGGGCTTTGGCCTCGGTCGTCCTGCTCGGCGACCGGGTCGGCCCGGCGACGGCCGCCGCCGGACTGCTCATGGCCGCCGCCGTGGCCCTGGTCGTCTTCGAGAGGCACGCCCATGCCCACCATCACGACCGGTTGGTCCACAGCCACAGGCACGTCCATTCGGACCTGCATCACGGGCACGCCCACGAGGGGGCCGTCCGGGAGGCCCACGCCCACGAGCACGTCCACGAGGAGATGGACCACGTCCACGGCCACTGGCCCGACACCCACCACCGCCATTAAAAAGAGGGCGTCAGATCCCCACTGAGGAAATTCTCCAGGCCTCTCCGGCCGGGGATGCCCCCTATTGAATGAGCGGCGATGGGGCCTCTTCTTATTGCTTGAGGGCCCAGTCCTTTAGCTTCTCGTACTCCATCTCGCCGCAGACGGCGTCCTTGGTGTCGGCGTTGAAGAAGGCCGGCACCCGGAGCTGGCCGCCGCACTTCGACGACAGGGCCGCCCGGTTGGAGCGCATGAGGTCGGCGTTGGTCTCGTCGTGCCAGACCTCGCGCTTTTCGAAACGGACGCCGGTCTCCTGTTCGAGCCGGTCGACGATCGGCATCATCTTCTTGCAGTGGGGGCACTCGCGCCCGTGGAACATCAACAGTGTCGCCATCATTTCCTCCTGACGAACAGCCCGCACCAGCATTCCCCGTCCTCGACGCCCTTGTAGGTCTCGTGGATCGTGAAGTTGCAGGGGCAGACGAGCTTGAGGTCCTCGTCCCATTCCTTGGTCCGCAGCCGGCACGGGCAGTACTTGAGCCCGTGGTTGGCCTCGTTGGCGAAGATGCCCTCGATGAGCATCGCGACCTTCTCGGCGTCGGGATTGACCCGGAACTCGTTGACCGCCGCGAACCGCTCGATGGCCTCCCGGAACTCGGCCGGGGTCATGGCCACGCCGGGGCCGCCGCCCAGGATCCGGCGGGCCTCGTCCGCCGAGATCTCGACATAGGCGTTGAGGGCCTTGCACGTGGGGCAAAGCTCCGGCGGGGCCACTCCGTAGTGGATGTCGTTGCAGACGAAACACCGCCAATAGCGCTTCTTCATGGCCTCCCTCCGCGGGGGGTCCCGCTTAAAAGTTGATGACGATGGAGGTCGTCAGGAAGGTGTCGAGGCGCTTGAGGGGGACGTCGACGAACAGGCCCGTCGGCACCCCTTCGAGGTCGTAAAGCGCCAGGCTCTGCAGGGCCGGAAGACGGGTGTAGATCATCCGCAGGCTGGTCTTGAGGGCCAGGGACTTGGAGATCGAGGCCGTCAGGGAGTTGGTCCAGTCGTAGCGCCAGTCCTTGGTGTCCTTGAGGTTCTCGTCGAAGATGAACTGCGAGGCGATCGAGGATTTCTCGGAGAGCTTCCGCTCGCCCATGAGATTGAGCCGCAAGCCGGCGAACGAGGTCGCCTCCCGGTCGAGGTATTTCCTCAAGGTGTAGGTCAACCCGGCGTCGGTCTTGATCTGGGTTTTCTTGGTGTCGACCACGGCGAAGCCCAGCCCGGCCGTGAGCATGTAGCGACCGGACAGGCCGGCGAACCGGTTGCGGTCCCAGTTGGCGCCCGCCTGGGCCAGGAGCCGTTTGGAGATGCGGCGCTCGTACTGCCCCGAGAGGAGGTAGTTCTCGGCCACCAGGGCCCGGAGGGACTCCTCCACGACCGTGTAGTCCTCCTCGGTCCCGACGGCCCGCCGGGAGTAGGTCGTGGCGTTGCTGCGCAGGATGTAGCTTTTGAAGGTCAGGGTGTCCTTGGCCCATTTCCGGACGAACGTCGTGCCCAGGCTGAAGGCCGAGGTGGCCGTGTTGCCGCCCGTGACGACGTAGCTGACCTCGGCGGTGGCCTTCCACGGGCCGAGCAGACCCTGGCTTTCCTCTTCCTGGGCCGCGGCCGGAACGGCGGCGGCGAGCGCTGCGCACGCGGCGACGGCCGCGATCCATGACCGGCGTGGGGCGGTCCTTCTCATGATCCTATGACTCCTCTTCGAGATGATCTCCGGGACATCCATTAAATAGGACGGCCCGCGGCCTGTCAATTTTTACGCTCCGACGGGGGCCCGGCCGGGAGGCTTCGGGGCGGACGACCGGACGTCCGGCGGGGCGCCGAGAAGGCCTTCGCGCCGTCCCTACCGCCCCCGCTTGTTGCCCGTCTGTGCCTTCTCCCGCTGGAGCTCGACGAGGTCGACGCTCCGCGAATCGTCGCCGAGCAGGTGCCGGCAGAAGTAGTCGGCCCGGATCCAGAACCAGTAGTCGTTCATGTCGCCGAACCCGTGGCGCTGGCCGGGGAAGACGAAGAAGTCGAAGCGCTTGCCGGCCTTGATGAGGGCCGCGGCGACGCGCAGGGTGTTGGCCGGGTGGACGTTGTTGTCCATGTCCCCGGTGGTCAGCAGCAGCCGGCCCTTGAGCTGGGCGGCCAGCTCCGAGTTCTTGGCGATGTCGTACTCGAACTTGACCTGGCCGTCCTTGTCGACGACCTCCTTGACGCCGTGGTGCTTCTCGCTCCACCAGCGGTTGTAGATGTTGTTCTCGTGGTTACCGGCCGAGGACACGGCGACCTTGAAGAAATCGGGATAGACGAGCATGGCCGCCGTGGACATGAACCCGCCGCCCGAGTGGCCGTAGATGCCGACCCGGTCGATGTCGATGTAAGGGTGAAGCAGGGCCAGCTGCTCGATGGCCCGCTTCTTGTCGGCCAGGCCGTAGTCGCGGAGGTTGCCGTAGCCGAAGTTGTGGTACCACTTGGAGCGCTGGGGGTGGCCGCCGCGGTTGCCGACCTCGATGACCACGAAGCCGAACTGGGCCAGGGCCACGTTGGCGTTGCGGGGCGAGAAGGTCTTGGAGACGCTCTCGGTCTGCGGCCCGGGATAGACGTAGGCGATGATGGGGTACTTGCGCTCGGGATCGAAATGGAAGGGCTTGTACATCACGCCGTAGAGGTCGGTGATGCCGTCGTCGGCCTTGACCTGGAACGGCTCGGGGTACTTGAACCCGGCCTCCATCAGGGCCGAGACGTCGACCGTCTCGAGGTCGAGGAGGAGGGCCCCGCCGGCGTCCCTCAGCTGGCTCTTGGGGGCCGTGTCGACCCTGGAGAACGTATCGATGAAATAGCGGGCCGAATCGCTCATGCCGGCCGCGTGCATGGCGTCGCCCGGGTTGAGGAGCCGGAGGTTCGAGCCGTCGAGGCCGACCCGGTAGAGGTGCATGTAGTAGGGGTCCTCGCCGGGCTCGCGGCCGCAGGCGTTGAAGTACAGGACCCGGGCCTTCTCGTCGAGGCCCTCGATGCCCTGGCAGGTGAACTCGCCCGAGGTCAGCTGGGCCTTGAGCCTGCCGCTCCCGTCATAGAGATAAAAGTGCCCCCAGCCGTCCCTCTCCGACCACCAGATCATCTCCTTGCCGCCGTCGACGAGGCGCAGGGGCTCGACGTCGACGTAGGTGTTGAGCCGTTCCTCGATGAGGACCTTGACCTCGCCCGTCGTGAGGTCGGCCAGGCAGACGTCGTAGCGGTGGAGGTCCCGGCTCTGGCGCCCGAAGTAGAGCTTGTCGGCCGTCTCGGCCAGCCAGAGGGGCGGCGGCGGCTCCTCCTGCTCGCGGTCGAGGGCCTTGCGGGGAGCGGTGAAGATCGAGACCGTCTGGTCCTTGAAGGCCTCGACCTTGAGGACGTTCTTGGCCTTGGTCGCCGGGTCGAGGACGAACAGCTCCGGCTGGGGCTGGTCCTCCTCCCCGGGCATGGCGTAGCGGTAGGTCTCGAGCGTCGGCCGGGGGTTGGACAGGGCATTGATGACCCACAGGTCGGCGACCTTGCGCTGGTCCTGGCGGACGGCGGCGAACTTCGAGGAGTCCCGCGACCAGACCAGCCCGACGGCGGGGGCCCGGTAGTCCTTGCGGTCCTTCTCCTCCTTCTGGAGCTCTTTCTTGTCCTCTTCGCGCAGGGTCCGGGCGTAGCTGAAGTGCTCCTCGCCGTCGGTCGTCAGCTGGACCTCCTGGACGGCCTTGTCGTCGGCCTTCTCCCGGGCCAGGGCGTAGCTCGCGGCGTCCATCATGAAGAGGTTGTGCCCGCGGGCGAAGACCACCGTCTGGCCGTCGGGCGAAAGCTGGGCCCACCGCGGCCTCTCGGGCCGCGGCTTGTAGTCCTCGAGAAGGACGAGCTTCCCGGTGGCCAGCTCGTACTCGAAGCCGAGCTTTTTCGTCTTGGCCTCTTCCTCCTTGGGCTTCTCGGCCTGTTCCCTTTTCTCCTTGTCCTGCTCGGTGTCCTGCTCCTTCTCTTTCTCCTTCTCCTTGTCCACGATCTCCTTGCCGATCTCGCCGGCCTTTCTCCACTGGCCGCCCACGGCCAGGGTGTTGTCCTTGGGGACCTCGATCTCGAACTGGATGGCCGTGTCGTTCTTGATGAACTTGATGGTCCGGATGGGCAGGTGCTGGGCGTCGTAAGGGACGAGCAGGATCTTGGTCAGCATGGCCGCCATCCTGGCGTTGTCGAACAGGGGCCTTTTGGTCTTGGCGGCCGGGTCGACGATCATCCAGCGGCGGCCCTGAGGCGTTTCGAAGCTATACCAGAAGCGGTCCCCCGTCCGCATCCAGCGCGGGGTGACGGACGTGTCGAAGACCAGCTTGGCGACCTTGGCCGAGGTCCAGCGCGAGGCCAGCTCGTAGTCGGCCTTCGTGACCCGGTCCATGTCGTGCCCGGCGGCGGCCGCCGCCAGGGTCAGCAGGACGGCCAGGCCGAGAACGGCCGCGGCCCGGCCGGCGGCCTTCCGGAAGAGCTTGTGATCGTGCATCTGTCGTTCCTCCTTGTCGTTCGATCCGCTGCGGGGCCGCTCAGTTCGGGAAGCGGCCGGCCGGCCGGACGACCCGGCCGTTGACGGTCTCGGCGTTCAGGGCCCACATCCCCCGCCCGTGGGTGGCGATGACGACGATGTTGTCGCGGGGGTGGACGATGAGGTCGTGGACGTAGGTCGACGGCAGCCCGCCGCCGAGGACCATCCAGGTCGCCCCGGCGTCGAGCGAGACGTAGGCGCCCATGTCCGTGCCGACGTAGAGAACGTTGCGGTTGAAGGGGTCCTCGCGGATGACGTTGACCGGGCCGACCGGGATGCCCTTGGAGATGTCGGTCCAGGTCTTGCCGAAATCGATCGACTTCCAGACGTAGGGCGTGAAGTCGTCGTCGCGCTTGCCGTTCTGGGCCAGGTAGACCGTGCCCAGGTCGAAGGCCGAGGCCGCGGCCCGGACCATCCACTTCCCGGGGGCCAGGCCGGCGGTGATCTCGGTCCAGGCCCGGCCGCCGTCGAGGGTGACCCACATCCGGCCGTCGTCGGTCCCGGCGTAGATGAGACCGTACTTGAGGGGCGACTCGGAGATGGTGAACACGGTCTGGTAGCGGATGTCGCCTCTTTCCGCGGGATTGTCGGTCGACAGGTCGCGGCTGATGCGCTCGAAGGTGTCGCCCCGGTCGAGGGACCGGAAGACGTACTGCATGCCGTGGTAGACGATGTCCGGATTGTGGGGGGAGAGGATGGTCGGGGCCAGCCACTGGCCGCGGAGCTTGGGCTCGTCGGGATAGGTCCGCGGAAGGATCATCTTGCGCCCGTCGCGGCCGGCCACGGACAGGTCCGTCCGCGACAGCGTGCCGTAGAAGCCCGACGAATAGACGATGTCGGGGTCGGTCGGATCGATGGCGTGGGTCGAGCCCTCGCCGCCGGGGGCCCGCTCGAACTCCTGGGCGGGGATGCGGTCGCGGCCGCGGCTGAGGTCGACCGCCGCCCGGAAGCTGCCGTGGTCCTGCATCGAGCCGTAGACCTTGAAGGGCGTGGCCATGTCATAGGAGATGTTAAAGAACTGGCAGACGGGGATGCCGTCCTGGAAGAAACGCCAGCTCTTCCCCTTGTCGTAGGACACGGCCAGGCCCTGGTCGAAGCCGAGGAGCAGGTAGTTCGAGTTGTCGGGGTCGATCCACAGGGCGTGATGGTCGCCGCCGGGGACGCGGAGGGACGTGAAGGTCTTGCCGCCGTCGGCCGAGACGCTGAACGGCACGCCCAGGATATAGACGGTGTTCTCGTCGTTGGGGTCGACCCGGATCTGGCCGAAGACCCAGCCGAAGGTCCCCGAGTGCCTCTCCAAGAGGTTCTTCTGGGCCGGGGTCAGGCCGCTCGTCTGGACCCAGGAGGCGCCGCCGTCGTCGGACCGGTAGACCGTGGCCCCCTTGATGAAGCCGCTCGAAGGCACCCCGTAGGCGTCGTCGAGCTCGGCCTGGGTCGGCTGGCGCGAGATCTCGTAGTTGTCGACCAAGGCATAGAGGGTGTCGGGCTTGGTCCGACAGAGGTCGATCCCGATGCGGCCGCGGAACTTGGCTTCGGGCAGGCCCGTGTTGACGGCCGTCCAGGTCCGGCCGCCGTCGGTCGTCTTGTGGATGCCGCTGCCGGTGTGGGTGGGGAGCGTCCGGGGATCGTTCCATTTCCGCCGCGTCCTCTGCCAGGTCGCGGCGTAAAGGGTGTCGCTCGACCGGGGGTCCATGACCAGGTCGTAGGCCCCGGTCTCGTCGTTGACGAACAGGACCTTCTCCCAGGTCCGGCCGCCGTCGGTCGTCTTGTAGACCCCGCGGTCGGGATTGGTCGTCCACTCGTGGCCGCCGGCGGCGACGTAGACGATGTCCGGCTTCTCGGGGTGGACGACGATGCGGGCGATGGTGTTGGTGTCGGCCAATCCCATATGGGCCCAGGTCCGGCCGCCGTCGGTCGACTTGAAAACGCCGCACCCGGCCTGGGAGCTGCGGAAGATGTTGTGCTCACCGGTGCCGGCCCAGACGATGTCCGGGTCCGAGGGGGCCAGGGCGATGTCGCCGAGGGCCGTCGAGACCTGGTTCTCGAAGATCGGCGCCCAGGTCGTGCCTTCGTTGTCCGTTTTCCAGATGCCGCCCGAGGCGGCGGCGGCGTAGAAGGTGTAGTTCTCGCCCTTGGGGGCCACGACGGCCACGTCCGTGATCCGGCCGCTGACGTTCACGGGACCTAGGAATTGCCACTTGAGGTCCTTGAACTTCGACTCGGCCTGCAGGGCCTGGTGCTTCTCGAAGCCCTGGAACCTCAGAGCGGGGTCGGTCGACTGGAGGGCCCTGACCTTTCTGGCCTGTTGGGCGAAAGGCAGGGCGGCCAGCGCGAGCAGGGCCGCGGCGGCGAACAGGACCGACCGGGCGTGGGGTTTTCGGAACAATGACATGAGGCGTCTCCTTCGAGGGATGATGAAGCTTAACTATAGGGAATTCCCCCGGAACCTGTCAACGAAAATGCGGGATCCGCCTCGTCCCGCCGGTGGAGGCCCGCACCGGGGAATCTGCTATAATAGGGCATTCATGCGCGTCCGCAGAGCCGAACCGAGGGACTTCGACGACATCGTCGGCTTGGCCCGCCGCCTCGACCTGGACCATGCCGGAATGGACGGGGACCTCTTCTGGGTCGCCGAGGAATCGGGGGAGGTCGTCGGCATCGTCGCCCTCCGCGAACACCCCGACTGCCGGGAGCTGTGCTCCCTGGGCGTGGACCCGGCCTTCCGGGAACGGGGCGTCGGCCGGACCCTGGTCGAGGCCCTTGTGAGCGAGGCGCCGGGGGATGTCCATCTGGGCACCGTCATTCCCGAATACTTCCGATCCCTCGGTTTCGTCCGGGCGCCGGTCATCCCGGCCGCGTTCGTCGAAAAACGGAAGACCGCCTGGTGCGAGGGCTGCCGTCAGGACCTCTGCGCGGTCATGGTCAGGAAAAAAGCGTGAGGCTCCCGGTCTTTCCCGAGCTCAAGGCCGTCTCCCTCGAGGATCGCCAGGTCCTCGAGGACCGCTTCGGCCGGGCGGCCCTCGGACCCTGCGAGATGAATTTCGCCAACGTCTTCATCTGGCGCGGTTCCGAGCACCCCCGCTGGACCTTGATCAACGGCGGCCTCTGCGTCCTCGTCGAGCCGGACTTCGAGCCGCCCTACGTCCTGCCCCCGGCCGGAGGCGCCGACCTCGAACGGACGGTGGAGGCCTGCCTGACCCTCGCCCCGAGGCTATCCCGTGTCCCCGAGGGCCTGGCCCGGGCCCTGGCCGCCGCTTTCCGGGTCGAAGAGGACCCCGACAATTTCGACTACGTCTACCGCGTCGAGGACCTGGCCGAACTCAAGGGCAAGCGCTACGACGGCAAGCGCAACCGGATCAAGAGATTCGAGAGGGGCTTCGAGCACGCCTACGCGCCTCTCGGTGACGAGCACTTCGCCGGTTGCCGCCGGCTGCTCGCCCGCTGGTCCGAGGACAAGGGCGGCGGCGACCCCGGCGTCAAGGCCAAGTCGGACGCCATCCTCGAGGCCCTCGCCCATGACCGGGTCCTGGGCCTCAAGGGCGGGGTCGTGACCGTCGGCGGGGAGGTGGCCGCGTTCGCCATGGGCACGGCCCTGACCGGAGACACCGCCCTGGTCAATATCGAGATCGCCGACCCCGACATGCCCGGCCTGGCCCAGTACATCAACCGCGAGTTCGTCCGCCGGGAATGGCCCGGATTCGCCTTCGTCAACCGGGAGCAGGACATGGGCATCGAAGGCTTGCGCCGGGCCAAGGAGTCCTATTATCCCCACCGGATGCTGAAGAAATACAACGTCGGCCGGCGGGCCTAGATCGTCACGGCTTCGGCCAGGCCGAAGCGGCCCTTCTCGTCGACGCCCACGCGGCCGGCCGCGACCTCCGTGTCATGGGTGAAGACCAGGGTCCACCCGCCGGCCACGGCCCGCTTCAGGAAGGCCGTCTTCTCCTCGAGGAGGAGGTCCGCCGACATGTCGTAGGCCATGCCGTAGGTGAGCGGCAGATGGTGCGAGGTCGGGATCAAGTCGGAGGGGAAGGCCACGACCCGGTCGCCGTCGCGGACCTCGACCCACTGCAGGCCGCGGGTGTGCCCGTCGCTTTGATGGACCCATATCCCGGGATGGAGCTCCTGCGAGCCGCGGGTCAGGACGAGGGGCGCTCTCTGGAGGGCCCGGACGTTCTCCCGGAGGATGCTGGCCCTCTCGCGGGGATGGGGGTCGCGGGCCATCTCGTAGTTGTCGGTCTGAACGTAGAGCGTGGCGTTCGGGAAGCGGATCGCGGGCGGCCCGCCCTCCGGGCGCGTCCGGGTGATGCCGCCCGAATGGTCGAAATGAAGGTGCGTCAGGATGATGTCGGTGATGGTCGCCGGGTCCCGGCCGCTCTCCTCGATGGGGAAATTTTTAAAGCTGTAGATCCGGCGGAGCTTCTCCGGCCAGGCGTCGGGATTGCCGGCGTCGACCATGAAGGTCCGGTCCCCGGTCTCGATGATCAGCGAGCGGGTGGCCAGCTCGACGCGGTTGTCCTCGTCGGCGGCGACCAGGCCCGACCAGACGGCCTTGGGGACGGGCCCGAACACCCCTCCGCCGTCGAGGCGGAGAGAGCCGTGGTTGTGGACCGACAGCTCGAAGGGGCCGAATCTCATAGCGCGCGGGGAAGTTTAGCACAGGGGCGACGGGTCCGTCCAGACGACCTTCCGGGGTCTCCGGGGTGCCTTGCGCGGTGCTTGGGGCCCTTGCCTGAGGCCCGGAAATTGGCTATTATCTATCCTTAAAGAGAGGAGCCGCCCCATGTCCGATCAACCGACCGCTATCACTCTGAAACAGCTTCCCGAGATCATCTCCCGGGAGTTCAAGGACAAGGACGTCATCACCTGCTACCTGGGCTCGAACGCGGCCACGCCGACGGCCGTGATCGACGTCCTGACGGACGCCATCAAGGCTCGCACCCCCCGGCTGCCCTTCATCCGCATGGCCCACATCCTGCTCCAGGGGCCGGTGGCCTACGTCGAGCCCGGGCTCCAGGACCGGATCATGACCTATTCGCTGTTCTCGGCCGGCGACGTGCGCAAGGCGGCCAACGAGGGCCGGGCCTACTACCTGCCGTGCACGCTGGCCAACCTCGACAGCCTCCTCGGCAAGGGACGGCCGTTCGCCCCGGACCTGGCCATCTTCAAGGTCCGACCCCACGAGATCACCGGAGAGTACAGCCTGGGCCTGTCGGTCGAGGTCATGCACACGGCCATCGACCAGGCCCGCTGCGTCATCGGCGAGCTCGACTTCAGCATGCCCTTCACCGAGGGCCAGTCGATCATCGACCACCAGTCGGTCGACTACCTCATCGACGACGACGACGTCAAGCCCGTCTACGCCTTCCCCGGGCCGGACTTCGACAACCTGCCGCCGGCCGAGGCCCGCATCGGCGAGCTGGTCGCCGAGCACTTCATCCGCGACGGGGCGACCCTGCAGGCCGGCATCGGTCAGATCCCCGACGCCGTCGTCGGCTCCATCCGCAAGGCCGGCTACAAGGACCTGGGCATCCAGACCGAGCTCTACGGCGACGGGCTGATGATGCTCCAGAAGTCGGGCATCGTCACCAACCGCAAGAAAAAGCAGCACAAGGGCTACAGCACGACCTCGCTGATCATGGGCTCCCAGGAGCTCTACGAGTTCGTCCACATGCGGGCCGGCGTCCAGATGAGGCCCTGCACGATCACCAACGCGGCCCACGTCATCCGCGTCAACAGCCCGTTCATCTCGGTCAACACGGCCATGGGCGTCGACCTGTTCGGCAACGTCTGGGCCGACTACATCGACGCCCGGCGCTACTACAGCGGGGTCGGCGGCCAGCCCGATTTCGTCCGGGCCCTCAACGATCCGGCCTACGGCGTGCCGATCATCGCCTTCAAGAGCGTCACCGACAAGGGCGACTCCAAGATCGTCAAGGTCCACCCGCCCGGGGTCAGCCTGACGGCTTCGGCCTACGACCCGGTGGTCATCGTCACCGAGTACGGGGCCGCCGACCTGCGCGGCCTGACGGCGGGGGAGAAGGCCCTGGCCATCGCCAGCGTCGCCCACCCCAAGTTCCGGGACGCGTACCTCCGCGAGCTCTACGACGACCCGATGTTCACCAAGCCCATCGGCTTCACCCTCGACAAGACCCCGCGCGGGGTCATCCCCTACAAGGGCAAGATCAAGATCGACTGACGCCCCGAGCCGGCGGCCGTCCGGCTTGACTTCGCCGCCGGGATATGGAAGGATGGGTCCGCGTTTTTTTTTATCAGTGAATGATATCCGGCATGACCGGCGCACTCATCTCATGAACGGACCCGGGGGTCCTTCTCTGTCCCGAAAGGAGGTCAGGCGGATGGCAGGAATCATCGGTTACGGGGCCTACATCCCGCGCAACCGCATCAAGGTCGAGGAGATCGCCAAGGTCTGGGGCGCCGACGCCCCGAGCTACAAGAAGGGGCTGATGCTCGAGGAGAAGGCCGTGCCCTCTCCCGACCAGGACACGATCACCATGGCCGTCGAGAGCGCCCGCAACGCGCTCAGGAGGGCGGATGTCGATCCCCGCGAGATCGGCGCCGTCTACATCGGTTCGGAGTCCCATCCCTACGCCGTCAAGCCCAGCGGGGCGACCCTGGCCGAGGCCATCAACGCCACGCCGGCCGTCCACACGGCCGACCTCGAGTTCGCCTGCAAGGCCGGGAGTGAGGGGATGTTCATCGCCCTGAGCTTGGTCCAGGCCGGGGCCGTCAAGTACGCGCTGGCCGTCGGGGCCGACACGTCGCAGGGGGCGCCCGGCGACGCCCTCGAGTATTCGGCCGCGGCCGGCGCCGCCGCTTACATCTTCGGGAAAGAGAAGCTCGTCGCCGAGGCCGTCGAGACCTTCTCCTTCACCACCGACACGCCCGACTTCTGGCGCCGCGAGTACATGCACTATCCCCAGCACGGCGGCCGGTTCACGGGCGACCCGGCCTACTTCAAGCACATCACGGGCTCGGCCGAGGGCATCATGAAGAAGGCCGGCCTCAAGCCCGCCGACTTCGCCTACGTCATCTTCCACCAGCCCAACGGCAAGTTCCCGTTCCGGGTCGGCGAGATGCTGGGCTTCGAGAAGAAGCAGATCGAGCCCGGGTGGCTGGTCAACAAGCTCGGCAACACCTATTCGGGCTCCTCGCCCCTGGGGTTGACGGCGACCCTCGACGTCGCCGCGCCGGGCGACCTGGTCCTCATGGTCTCCTACGGCTCCGGGGCCGGCAGCGACTCGTTCGTCTTCCGGGTCACGGACCGCATCGAGGAGGTCCGCGACCGGGCCCCCCGGACGAGGGCCCTGCTCGACGGCAACAAGATCTATATCGAGTACGGCGTGTACGCCAAGTACCGCCGCAAGATCCGGAAGGCGGAATAGGAGGCCGGCATGAGAGACGTCGCCGTTATCGGTGTGGGCATGACGAAGTGGGGGGAGCTCTGGCAGAAATCCCTGCGGACCATCTTCGTCGAAACGGCTCTCCTGGCCATCGAGGACGCCGGGGTCGAGACGATCGACTCCATGTACGTCGGCTGCATGTCCTCGGGCCTGTTCACGGGGCAGGAGCATCTCGGCTCGCTTCTTTCCGACTACCTGGGCCGCAAACCCGTCCCTGCCACCCGGATCGAGTCCGCCTGCTGCTCGGGCGGCCTGGCCCTGCGCCAGGGATTCATCGAGGTGGCGGCGGGGGTCAGCGACGTCGTCCTCGTCGGCGGCATCGAGAAGATGACCGACGTCGGCGGCAACGAGGCGACCTACGCCCTGGGCACCGCGGCCGACCAGGAGTACGAGGGCTTTCACGGACTGACCTTTCCCGGTCTCTACGCCATGATGGCCGTCGACCACATGCACCGCCACGGGACGACCCGCGAGCAGCTGGCCATGGTCGCCGTCAAGAACCACGAGAACGGCTCGCGCAACCCGCTGGCCCAGTTCCCGTTCAAGGTCACGGTCGACACCGTCCTCAAGTCGGTCCTGGTGGCCGATCCCCTGAGGATCCTGGACTGCTCGCCGATCACGGACGGGGCCGCGGCCGTCATCCTCTGCCCGGCCGACATGGCCCGCAAGCTCAAGAAACCCGCGGTCCGTATCACGGGCAGCGGCCAGGCCACCGACACCATCGCCCTCAGTTCGCGCAAGGACCTGTCGTGGATGGAGTCCAGCCACCTGGCGGCCAAGGCGGCCCTGGCCCAGGCCAAGCGCAAGGTCGAGGACATGGACCTGTTCGAGGTCCACGACTGCTTCACGATCGCCGAGATCATGATCATCGAGGCCCTGGGGCTGGTCAAGAAGGGGCAGGGCGGCAAGGCCGTCGAGGACGGCCTGACCGCGGCCGGGGGCAAGTTCCCGGTCAACGTGAGCGGCGGGCTGAAGGCCAAGGGCCATCCGGTCGGGGCCACGGGCGTGGCCCAGGCCGTCGAGATCGTCGAGCAGCTCCGCGGCCACGCCGGGGAGCGCCAGGTCAAGGGCGCCAAGCGCGGCCTGGCCCAGAACATGGGCGGCTCGGGCGGCAGCGCCGTCGTCCACGTCTTCGAGGCGGAGTGAGAGGAGGACACCATGCAGTCACCGGCCAAATCCTGGCGTGAGATCCCCCAGCGATACCGGCTCGAGGCCGCCAAGTGCGCCAAGTGCGGCTTCATCGCCTTCCCTCCCCGGCTCGTCTGCCCGGAGTGCGGGGCCCGGGAGTTCGTCCCCCACACGCTCGCCGACCGCGGCCAGGTCCTGACCTATACGATCATCCGGGTGGCGCCCCAGCCCTACGTCGACCAGAGCCCCTACGCCGTGGCCATCGCCGAGCTCGACGACGGCGTCAAGCTGACCGCCCAGATCGTCGATTGCGATCCGGCCGCCATCAAGGTCGGGATGCGGGTCCGCATCGAGTTCCGCAAGGTATCCGAGGAAGGGGAGGCCGGCGTCATCTATTACGGCTACAAGTTCGTCCCGGAATAAGAGATGTTCAGGATCGAGTCCAAGGTCGACACGAAAAGCCCCGACTACCTGCGCAACGTCGAGACCATGGAGCGGCTCCTGGCCGAGTACCGGGAGCGGCTGGCCAAGGCCCGCGAGGGCGGCCCGCCGAAGGCCCGCGAGCTGCACACCTCCCGCGGCAAGCTCCTCGTCCGCGACCGGCTCGACCGGCTGTTCGATCCCAACACCCCGTTCCTCGAGCTCAGCCCGCTGGCCGCCAACGGCATGTACGACGACGAGGCCCCGGCGGCCGGGATGGTCACCGGCGTCGGGGTCGTCCACGGACGGGAGGTCCTGGTTGTGGCCAACGACGCCACGGTCAAGGGCGGGACCTACTTCCCGATGACCATCAAGAAGCACCTCCGCGCCCAGGAGGTGGCCCTCGAGAACAGGCTGCCCTGCATCTATCTCGTCGACTCCGGCGGCATCTTCCTGCCCCACCAGTCGGGGACCTTCCCCGACAAGGAGCACTTCGGCCGCATCTTCTACAACCAGGCCCGCCTCTCGGCCCTGGGCATCCCCCAGGTCTCGATCGTCATGGGCTCGTGCACGGCCGGCGGGGCCTACGTCCCGGCCATGAGCGACGAGACGGTCATCGTCCGCCGCCAGGGCACGATCTTCATCGGCGGGCCGCCCCTGGTCAAGGCCGCCACCGGCGAAGAGGTCTCCGACGAGGACCTCGGCGGGGCCGACGTCCACTGCCGCATCTCCGGGGTCTCGGATTATTACGCGATGAACGACGAGCACGCCCTGGAGACGGCCCGCAACATCGTCGAGACCCTCGACCCGCCTCGGCGCTTCGAGCTCGACCGGGCCGCCCCCGAGGACCCCCATTACGACCCCAAGGAGCTCTACGGCATCCTGCCGGCCGACCTGCGCAAGGCCTTCGACATCAAGGAGGTCATCGCCCGGCTGGTCGACGGCAGCCGCTTCCAGGAGTTCAAGGCCCTCTACGCCCCGACCATCGTCTGCGGCTTCGCCCGGATCATGGGCTATCCCGTGGGCATCCTGGCCAACAACGGGGTCCTGTTCTCGGAGAGCTCGCTCAAAGGGGCCCACTTCGTGACCCTCTGCGCCATGCGCAAGGTCCCGCTCGTCTTCCTCCAGAACATCACCGGCTTCATCGTCGGCAAGCAGTACGAGCACCGGGGCATCGCCAAGGACGGGGCCAAGCTGGTCCACGCCGTGGCCAATGCCGACGTCCCCAAGCTGACGGTCATCGTCGGCGGCTCCTACGGGGCCGGCAACTACGCCATGTGCGGCCGGGCCTACGGCCCGCGCCTTCTCTGGATGTGGCCCAACGGCCGCATCTGCGTCATGGGCGGCGAGCAGGCCGCCAACGTCCTGGTCACGGTCAAGATCAAGAAGATGGAGGCCAAGGGCGCCCGGATGACCGAGGAGGAAAAGGCGGCCATGATGAAGCCCATCCTCGACAAGTACGAGGGCGAGGCCAGCCCGTACTACAGCTCGGCCCGCCTTTGGGACGACGGCATCCTCGATCCTCTCGAGACGCGCCAGGCGCTGGCCCTGGGCATCGCCATGAGCCTCAACGCCCCCATCCCGGACTACAAGGTCGGCATCTTCAGGATGTGAAGGGGGGGAGCGATGAGCGCCAAGAGCTTCGAGACCCTGCAGGTCGAGCGCGACGGACGGGTCGTCCGCCTGTGGCTCAACCGGCCGGCCGTCCGCAACGCCTTCAACGCCGTCATGATCCGCGAGTTGCGCCGGGCCCTCGAGGACGTCCGCCGCGACGACCAGGCCCGGGTCGTCGTTCTCTCGGGCCGCGGCCCGTCGTTCTGCTCAGGGGCCGACCTGAACTGGATGCGGGAGATCATCGACTTCTCCTACGAGCAGAACATCGGCGAGACCATGGAGCTGGCCGAGGTCCTCCATGAGATCTACTCCCTGCCCAAGCCGACCGTGGCCCGGGTCAACGGGCCGGCCATCGGCGGCGGCACGGGCTTCGTCTCGGTCTGCGACATCGTGGTGGCCTCGACCGAGGCCCGCTTCGGGCTGAGCGAGGTCAAGATCGGGGTCGTCCCGGCGGCCATCTCTCCCTACGTCGTGCGGCGCATGGGCGAGAGCCGGGCCCGGCAGTACTTCCTGACGGGCGAGCGCTTCGACGGCCGGCGGGCGGCGGAGATCGGCCTGGCCAACATCGTCGCCGAGCCGGAAGGGCTCGACGGGACCGTCGAGGCGGTCGTGTCCTCGCTCCTGTCCTCGGGCCCCGAGGCCCTGGCCGGCGCCAAGGAGCTGTTGCGCCGGGTGCCGGGCATGGGCTTCGAGGAGGCCAAGCGGTTCACGGCCGAGATGATCGCCCGGCTGCGCGTCTCGGACGAGGCCCAGGAGGGCATGGCCGCCTTCCTGGAGAAGAGGAAGCCGAGGTGGTCGGGATGATGTTCCGGAAGATCCTGGTCGCCAACCGCGGCGAGATCGCCGTGCGCGTCGTCCGGGCCTGCCGCGAGATGGGCATCCGGACCGTGGCCGTCTATTCGGAGTGCGACCGCAGGAGCCTCCACGTCCTGCTGGCCGACGAGGCCGTCGCCATCGGCCCTCCGCCCGCCGTCCAAAGCTACCTCGACATGGACCGGATCATCGAGGCCGCCCGGGCGACCGGGGCCGAGGCCGTCCATCCCGGCTACGGGTTCCTGGCCGAGAACGCCGCCTTTGCCCGGGCCTGCGCGGCGGCCGGCCTGGTCTTCATCGGGCCCGGGGCCGACGCCCTGGAGCTGGTCGGCGACAAGGTCCGGGCCCGGCGGACGATGGAGAAGGCCGGGGTGCCGATCATCCCCGGCATGAGCGCCCTGCCGTCCGACACGAAGGAGTTCGCGGCGGCGGCCGCCGCACTGGGCTACCCGGTCATCGTCAAGGCCTCGGCCGGCGGCGGCGGCAAGGGGATGCGCATCGTCAACCGGGAGAAGGACCTCGTCGCGGCCGTCGAGGCCGGCATGCGCGAGGCCGGGTCCGCTTTCGGGGACTCGTCCGTCTATCTCGAGAAGTACATCGCCGAGCCCCGCCACGTGGAATTCCAGGTCCTGGCCGACACCCACGGCGGCGTCGTCCACCTTTTCGAGCGGGAGTGCTCCATCCAGCGGCGGCACCAGAAGATCGTCGAGGAATCGCCGTCGCCGGCCCTCAATCCCGTCCTGCGGTCGCGGATGGGCGAGACGGCCAAGCGGGCCATGCTGGCGGCCGGCTACACCAATGCCGGCACGGTCGAGTTCCTGCTCGACGCCGAGGGACGGTTCTACTTCATGGAGGTCAACGCCCGGCTCCAGGTCGAGCACCCGGTGACCGAGCTGGTGACCGGTGTCGACCTCGTCCGCCAGCAGGTCTTGGTCGCGGCCGGCAGGAAGCTGGCGTTCGGCCAGGACGAGGTCCATCAGCGCGGCCAGGCCATCGAGTGCCGCATCTACGCCGAGGACCCGGCGCGGAATTTCCTGCCGTCGGCCGGCCGGGTCCTGTTCCTCAAGGAGCCCTGCGGGCCCGGGGTCCGCAACGACAGCGGCATCTACGGCGGCTGGGAGGTCCCGGTCCACTACGATCCCATCCTGTCCAAGCTCATCGTCTGGGCCGAGGACCGCGAGACGGCCTGTAGGCGCATGGCCGCCGCCCTCGACGACTACGTCGTCCTGGGCGTCCGGACGACCGTCCCCTTCCTGCGGGACGTCGTCCGCCACCCGGACTTCACGGCCGGACGGACGACGACGGCCTTCATCGGCCGGCATTTCGCCGAATGGAAGGAGAGCGGGGCCGGGGAGGAGGAGCTGCGTCTGGCCCTGGCCGCGGCGGCCTTCGCCGAGACCGACCGGCCGGCCCGAGCGGCGGGAGGGGCCGGAGCCGCTTCCGCGAAACAGGCCGACACGCCTTGGACGACCCTGGGCGGCTGGCGCAACGGAGGTCCGGTCGGATGAAGATCGAATATCTCGTCGACGGCGCCCTTCAGAGCGTTTCGCTTGAAAAGAGGGACGGGGCGTGGGCCGTGACCGCCGCCGGGGGGTGCCTCGAGGCCGAGATCTTGAGGGTCTCGGAGAATGAGCTCGTTCTGTTCGTCGAGGGCCGGTCCCGGACGGTCTTCCTCGTCCGTGACGGGGACCGCTGGCGGGTCTCGGTTGGGGGCCGGGAGTTCCTCCTGGCGCCGGCCCGCTCCGACGGGCAAGGCTTTCACCGAGGCGACGACCGGGCGCCCGACGGCGGCCGCGGGGTGTGCTCGCCCATGCCGGGCAAGGTCATCAAGATCTGCGCCGCCGAAGGCGATCCGTGCCGCAAGAACCAGACCCTGGTCATCGTCGAGGCCATGAAGATGGAGAACGAGGTCCAGGCGGCCCTCGAGGGCGTGGTCACCAAGATCCACGTCGCCGTCGGCGACCTGGTCGACGCCGAGAAAATCCTCGTCGAGGTCGAGCCGAAAGCCGCCGAGCCGCCCGGCGGGGACCCCGAGGGATAGGCCCCCGGCTCAAACCCCCAGCTTGCGGGCGATGACCAGCCGCTGGATCTCGCTCGTCCCCTCGCCGATCTCGAGCAGCCGCTGGTCGCGGTAGAACTTGGCGACCGGGTATTCCTCCATCAGCCCGTAGCCGCCGTAGATCTGGACGGCCTCGTGGGCCACCCGCTTCATGACCTCGCTCGCGTAGAGCTTGGCCATGGCCGCCTCCTTGCCGAAGGGCTTGTTGTTGTCCCTGAGCCAGCACGCCTTGTAGAGGAGGTTGCGGGCGGCCTCGATCTCGGTGGCCATGTCGGCCAGCTTGAAAGCCGTGCTCTGGAAGCTGCTGATGGGCCTGCCGAACTGCTGGCGCTCTTGGGAGTATTTCAATGCCGCCTCGAAGGCCCCCTGGGCGCCCCCGACCCCCATGGCGGCGATCGACAGCCGCCCGTTGTCGAGCGTCTCCAGCATCTGATGGAACCCCTCGCCGCGCTTGCCGAGGATGTCCTCGTCGCTGACCTCGACGTCCTCGAGATAGATCTCTGAGGTGTTGCTCGAGCGCCAGGTCAGCTTCTTGTGCATGGGCTTGGCCGTGTAGCCGGGGGTGTCCTGCCGGACGAGGAAGCAGGTGTATTCCTTCTTGCCGCCCGGCTTCTCGCCGGTGACGGCCTGGATGATCGAGCCCATGGTGATCTTGGTCGAGGCGTTGGTGATGAAGATCTTCGAGCCGTTGATGATCCACTTGCCGTCCTTGGGAACGGCCTTGGTCTTGGTGCCGCCGGCGTCGGAGCCGGCGTCGGGCTCGGTCAGCCCGAAGCCCCAGAGCCGGCCCTTGAGGATCTCGGGCAGCAGCTCCCGCCGCTGCTTCTCGTTGCCGTAATAGTAGATGGGCGCCGCCCCCAGAGAGGTGCCGGCGGCGACCGTGGCCGCCGGACAGGCGTCCACCCGGGCCAGCTCCTCGACGACCAGGATGTAGGACTGGTAGTCCATGCCCATGCCGCCGTACTCCTCGGGGATGAGGACGCTGAAGAAGCCCAGGTCGAACATCTGCCGGGTGATGTCGTAGCCGAACTCCTCCTTCTCGTCGAGCTCCTCGCGGACCGGCAGAATCTCCTTCTCGGCGAAGGTCCGCACGGCCTGCCGCAGCATCTCCTGTTCTTCGGTCAGGGCGAAATCCATGGTTGTCCTCCTGGGGTCGTTCTCTCCCCGCATCCTAACATGAATCGCCGGCCGAGTTCCAACCCGCGCTTCGCCGCCGGCGGCGCCCGCACGGAGCATCCCCGGCGGATTTGACACGGCGTTCCTTCCGCGGCTATCATCCTCTCATCTTTCCGGCGGGAGTTCAGCATGGCCAAGATCCAAGCTTACTGCGGGCTCGACTGCGGCGAATGCGAGGCCTACATCGCCACGCAAGCGGACGACCGGGCCGGGCTCGAAGCCACGGCCAAGAAATGGGCCGAACAATACGGCGGGGGCGGCGTCGGCTCCTGGGAAGCCTGCGTCTGCGACGGATGCTCTTCGGGCCGGCGGACGAGCACGGCCCACGCGGCGACCTGCGCCATCCGGGTCTGCGCGTCCGGCCGCGGGGTCATCACCTGCGCCCACTGCCCCGACTACGGGTGCGCCACGCTGCAGCAGTTCTTCGCCTTCGCCCCGGCCCTCAAGGACAAGCTCGAGGTCATCCGCGAAAGCCTGAAGAAGTAGCCCGCAGGGAGGCCCGCCCGGACGGTCCCGAGGGAGCGCTCACTTGAGTTGGAACCGGACGGTGACCGTGAAGATGACGGGCCGGGGCCGGCCGTTGATGATCATGGGCTCGTAGACCCACTGCCGGACGGCGTCGATGGCCGCCTGGTCGAGCAGGGGGATGGAGCGCAGGACCTTGACGTCGATGACCCGCCCGTAGATGTCGGTGGTGGCCTCGATGATGACCACGCCCTCGACCCGGGCCTGGCGGGCGATCTCGGGATAGACGGGGGCGACTTCCTTGATGAGCTTGGGGGGCTTGACCTCGCCGATGGCCCGGACGGGGGCCTCGACCTCGCCGACGACCCCGCCGAGGACGCCGCCGACGACGCCTCCGAGGACTCCGCCTACGACGCCGCCCTCGACGCCGCCTTCAACGCCGCCCTCGATGCCGATGTCGGAGAGGGTCTCTTCGGCGATCTGCTCGGGGATGTCGACGGGGGCCACGAGGCGGCCGGGGTCGATCGGGGCCTGGGTCTGGACGCGCTTGATGCGGGCGCTGGGGGCCGAGCTTTTCCTCTTGGCCGGGGGCGGCGGCGGAGGAGGCGGCGGGGGAGGAGGGGCCAGGAACGCGCTGTAGACCTCGACGGTCGGCAGCTCGCCGGTCGATAAGAGGGGAATGACGATGGCCGTCGTGATCAGGACCAGGTGAAGGACGATCGCGATGGGCAGGGCGAAGGCCTTGCGGGCCGTGCCCCGTTCGCTCCGGAAGAACGAATCCTTGAAGATGGTCGGGACGCCCGGCCCCGCGGTTGTCTTCTTGACGTCAGCCATGCTGCTTACCTCATGCTCGCCAATGATAGATTAGCACAAAAAACAGTATAAATTAAAAAACCTGTTTTGACAAGAAAAATTTATCGGTTCCTCGAATTTTTCGGTTTGAAGATCCTCTGCCAGAAAAGGACCACGGGACAGGACAGGGCGATGGTCGAATAGACGCCCTCGACCGTCCCGACCAGCATGACGAACGCAAAGTCGTTGATGACCTCCCCGCCGAAGAAATAGAGGGCCCCGACGGTCAGCAGCAGGGTCCCCGAGGTGATGAGCGTCCGGCCCAGGGTCTGGTTGAGGCTGAGGTTCATGACCTGCTCGAGCGGCTCCCGGCGCCGGACCTTGAGGTTCTCCCGGACCCGGTCGAAAATGACGATCGTGTCGTTGATGGAGAAGCCGACGATGGTCAGGACCGCGGCGATGATCGGCAGGTTGATCTCCCGGTCGGTGAAGGAGTAGATGCTCATCGTGATGAGGACGTCCTGGGCCAGGGTGAAGATGGCCGCCACGCCGTACTCGAGCTTGAAGCGCACGGCGATGTAGATGAGCATGCCGATGAGGGCCCAGACCGTGGCCTGGACGGCCTTGCGCCGGAGGGTCTTGCCGGCCTGGGGGCCGACGGTCTCCCGGCTGAGGACGGCGAGGCTGCCGAGATAGGTCTCCTTCTCGAGCGACTCGACGAGGGCCGGCTCCAGGCCCAGTCCGGAGAGGACCTCGAAAGCCGTGATGATGCCGTTGGTCCTCCGGTAGGAGATGATCCGCTGGGCCGCCTCCGGGCCGCTTCCCGGGAACGAGGAGGAGAGCAGGGCCGTCAGGGACCGCTCGTCGATCGTGTTGAGGTCGCGAAGGCCTTGGCCGGCCTTGGCCGCGTCCTCCTCCTTGCGGAGGGCGTCGATGATGGCGTCGGCCAGGGCCTGGTGGGCCTCGATCTGTTCGTCGTCGGTCTCCCCGGCCGTGCCCGTCTGCACCGTCCGGATCTGATATTCGCGGCCTTCCTCGCCGCTCTCCTGGATGGTGCTCTTGCCGAGGCCGATGTCGCTGAGCTGCTGGCGGACGTCATCGATGGCCATGGGGTCCTTGAACACGACCCGGAGGAGGATGCCCTCCCCGAAATCGACGCCGAGCTTGAGGCCGTCGAAAACGGCGATATTCAGGATGCCGGCCAGGATGATGGCCCCGGTCAGGGCCAGGGCGACATACTTGTATTTCAGGAACGGGATGTTGGGTGTTTTGAAGAGTTGCATGGTCAGATACTCAGCGTCTTGGCGGTCTTCTTGACCGTCAGGTCAAAGATGAGATGGGAGACGAAGACGGCCGTGAACATGTTGGCCACCAGGCTGATGATCAGGGTCACGGCGTAGCCCCGGATGGGCCCCGTCCCGAACTGGAAGAGGAAGATGGCCGAGATGATGGTCGTCAGGTTGGAGTCGAAGATGGCCGAGAAGGCCCGCTGGAAGCCCAGGGTGATGGAGCTCAGGACCCCTTTGCCCAGGGCGTTCTCCTCCTTGATGCGCTCGAAGATCAGGACGTTGGCGTCCACGGACATGCCGATGGCCAGGATGATGCCGGCGATGCCGGGCAGGGTCAGGGCGGCCTTGAAGTAGGCCAGGGCCCCGAACAGGATGACGACGTTGAGGACCAGGGCGGTCACGGCGTTGAGGCCCGACAGCCGGTAGAAGAAGACCATGAAGGTCATGACGGCCAGGACGGCGACGATGCCGGCGACCAGGCCCTGGCGGATCGAGTCGGCGCCGAGGGTGGCCCCGATGGTCCGCTCCTCCAGGTATCGGATGCCGGCCGGCAGGGCGCCCGCCTTGAGGACGATGACCAGGTCGTCGGCCTCTTCGGGCGTATACCGCCCGCGGATGACGCCGCCCGAGGTCCGCAGGATGCGGTCCTCGACGACCGGCGCCAGCTGGACGCGCCCGTCGAGGACGATGGCGATCTGCTTGCCGATGTTCTCGCCCGTGACCTGCTCGAACCGGGCCCCGCCCTCGGCGTTGAGGGAGAAGGACACGGCGGGATTGTTCCACTCGTCGGTCGTCCGGCGGACGGTGCGCAGGTCCTTGCCGGTCACGATGCTGACCCGCTTGAGGAGGTAGTAGCCGGACTGGCCCCTCTTGGGATCGCCCCGCAGGACCTCGGCGTCCTCGGGGACCTGCCCCCCGTACGGCTGGAGGAGGGTCTCTTCGTCGGGGGCCGGCCCGGCCAGGACCAGCTTCCATTCGAGGACGGCCGTGACCTTGATGAGCTCCTTGACGCGCTCGGGGTCGTCGACGCCGGGCAGCTCGACGACGATCTTGTCGGCTCCCTGCCTCTGGATGAGCGGTTCGGCGACGCCCAGGGCATCGACCCGGTTGCGGATGGTCTCTTGGGCCTGTTCGACGGCCTGATCCCTCAGGAACTGGGCGACCAGGGGCTTGAGCGTCAGGATGACACGGTCCCCGGCGAACGTGTAGTCCCAGTCCCCGGCGTACTGGTCGAGAAGGTCGCGGGTCTTGCCCTCCTGGTCGGCCAGGAGCCCGCTCGCGGAGAACCTCCCCAGACCGTCCTTGGACATCTTCTCGAAGGTGATGCCGTTCTTCTTGAAGAGCTCCTCCATCCGGGCGATCTCCTGGTCGGTCTCGATGTTGATGGAGTCGTCCGTGACGACCTGGAGCTGCAGATGGATGCCGCCTTTGAGGTCGAGACCCAGGCGGATCTTCTCTCCCGGGGGGGTGGCCAGGATCACCGCGCCGATGATGACGGCCAGCGTGAACAGCACCTTCCATTGCAGATTCTTTTTCATGTGGCTCTACTCTCGCGTGGTCTATGGGCGGACAGGGGAAGGGGCCGGCGGCCTCCGTCCCCCAGGGCTCATCGGACGACGGGCTTGTCGGCGGTCTCGGCGCCGATGATGACCCCGACGGCGCCCTTGGTGATGTCGATCTTGACGTTCGAGGCGATCTTGACCTCGATGCGGTCCTTCTGGACCCCCATGACCGTCCCGTAGATGCCGGCGCTGGTGATGATCTGGTCGCCGGGCTTGAGGTTCTCGACCATCTCCATGTGCTTTTTCTGCTTCTTGCGCTGGGGCATGATGATCAGCAGATAGAAGATGACGAAGACGAGGACGAACGGCAGGAGGGCCCCGAGCATGTTGGGCTGTCCCACCCGTCCGGGATCGGCCTGCGGAGGCAAAAAGGCCATCATTCCAAGCATCATGTCGCGTCTTCCTTTTCGGCGGCGTTCGAGATCAAACTCGTCTTCAAGGAGCTGAAGGAGTTGGATGGGATAGTCTGACGGATTTTCCGGAAGATGTCAAGATAGAAATGGAGGTTGTGGATGGTGTTGAGGACCGCCGAACTGATCTCGTTGCGCTCGAAAAGGTGCCTCAGGTAGGCCCGGGAAAAATGCCGGCAGGTGTAGCAGGAGCAGGCCTCGTCCAGGGGCCGTTCGTCCCGGGCGTACTTGACGTTCTTGATGGCCACCCGGCCGCGGCTCGTGAACAGGGTGCCGTTGCGAGCGTTGCGGGTCGGCAGGACGCAGTCGAAGAGATCGACGCCCCGGGAGACGGCTTCGAGGATGTCCTCGACGTATCCCATGCCCATCAGGTAGCGCGGGCGGTCCCGGGGCAGGAGGCCGTCGCCGAGCTCGAGGACCTCGAACAGGCTCGATCGCGGCTCGCCGATCCCCAGCCCTCCGTAAGCGTATCCGGAAAAGTCCAGCTCCATGAGGTCCTCGATGGACCTCCGGCGGAGATCGGGATGGACGCCGCCCTGGCTGATCCCCCACAGGTGCCGGTCCGTTCCGTGCCCGTCGAACCTCTCTTTCGAGCGGCGGGCCCAGGCCGAGGTCCGCAGGACGGACTCCCGGACGGCCTCCTCGGGGGAGGGGAAAGGGGGGAAGTGGTCGAGACACATGAGGATGTCCGTCCCCAGCCGGACCTGGATGTCGACGACGTCCTCGGGGGTCAGGAATATCCGGGAGCCGTCGAGATGGGAGGCGAAGCGGACGCCCTCCTCGCGGACCCGGACGAGAGGCAAAAGGCTGTAGATCTGGAAGCCGCCGCTGTCGGTCAGGATGGGCTTGTCCCAGGACATGAAGGCGTGCAGCCCTCCGAGGGCCTCGACGGCCTCGACCCCCGGCCGGAGGAAAAGGTGATAGGAGTTGACAAGGAGGATGCCGGCCCCGAGGCTCTCGACTTGGGCGTGGGTCAGGCCCTTGACCGTCCCCTGGCTGGCCACGGGCATGAACGCCGGGGTCTCGACGGGCCCGTGCGGGGTCTCGAGGACTCCGGTCCGGGCCCCCGAGGCGGGATCTTGGGCGGTCGTCCGGAAGCGTGGGGTCATGGGGCGAACCGGAAGTAGATGACGTCTCCATCCCGGACGACATAGTCCTTGCCCTCCAGGCGGATGGCCCCGGCCTCTTTGGCGTGCGGGAGGGACCCGTGGCGCAGAAGGTCGTCGAGGGGGACGACCTCGGCCCGGATGAAGCCTTTCTCCATGTCGGTGTGGACGGCCCCGGCGGCCCGCACGGCGGGGGTGCCGGACTTGACCGTCCAGGCCCGGACCTCGTCCTTGCCGACGGTGAAGAAAGAGAGGCGGTCGAAGGCCCCGAGGGCCAACCGGGGGAAGCGGGCCGCGACCGGCTCGGGGATGCCGTAGCCGGCCATGAGCTGGGCCCGGTCCTCGCCGTCCTCGACATCGGCCAGCTCGCTCTCGATCTTCCCGCAGAAGGCCATTATCGGACGCCCGCCGGGCTCGAGCCCGAGACGCCCCTCCGGCCGGAGGACGTGGGCGGCGTCCTGTTCGCCGAAATTGACGGCGTGGAGGAGGGGCTTGAGGCTGAGGAAAGCGAAGCTGCGGACGAGCTTCTCCTCGGCCGGCAGGAGCTGGGCCTCGCGCAGTCCCCGGCCCGACTCGAGCAGGGGCCGGAGGCGGAGCAGGAGGTCCCGCTCCTTCTCACCTTCGGGGTCCTTCATCTTCTTGAGGTCCTTGTCGAGCCTCTCCAGCCTGCCGGCGGTCAGGACGAGGTCGGCCAGGACGAGCTCCTCCTCCATGAACGTGATGTCGGCGGCCGGGTCGATCCGACCCTTGGGATGGGGGATCTCGTCGGCCGGAAAGCCGCGCACGACATGGACCAGGCCGTCGGCCTTGCGGAGGTGGCCGAGCAGGAGGCTGTCCTTGACCTCGCCGAACGAGACGCCGACGAGGTCGGTCAGATCGACCGAGGCGGCGACCTTCTTCCTGTCGGGGTACAGGGCCGCCAGGCGGTCGAGGCGTTCGTCGGGCAGGGCCAGCGTCCGGACGTGGGGCTCCCGGCGGCCCTCCTCCCAGGCCTTGAGCTCGACGTGGGCCCCCGAAAGGAGGTTGAAGAGCGTCGTCTTACCGCTCAGAGGATAGCCGAACAGAGTGATGTTCACGGCCTCAGTAAAGCCCGATTCCGGGCGCCTGTCAAGGCGCGCGGGCAACGGCCTTGATGTCCGGGCCGTTTTGCTCTATAGTGGAGCTTCGACCGACGGGAGCGATCATGGCCAAAGAAGACAAGAAGCCGCGAGAGAAGAGCGTCGTTCGCGAGTACTTCGAGCTCATCACCGAGACCGCCGTCTTCGTGTTCTTCGTCATGACCTTCGTCGTCCAGGCCTTCCAGATCCCCACGGGGTCCATGGAGCCGACCCTGCTCGTCGGAGATTTCCTGCTGGTCAACAAGCTGGCCTATACCCAGCCCGTGCTGCCGCTCGAGGACAAGATCCTGCCCCGCAAACCCATCGAACGGGGCCAGATCGTGGTCTTCAAGTGGCCCAAGGACCTGACCAAGGACTTCGTCAAGCGGGTCATCGCCCTGGAGGGGGAGACCGTCGAGATCAAGGACAAGCAGGTCCTCATCAACGAGCGGCCGATCGAGGAGGACTACAAGGTCCACAACGACAGCCAGGTCTTCGCCAAGAACGACTTTTACCACTACGACGACGTCATCCGCGACAACTACGGCCCGGTCACGGTCCCGCCCGGGCACTGCTTCGTCATGGGCGACAACCGCGACAACAGCGCCGACAGCCGCTACTGGGGCTTTCTGCCGGTGACCGACATCAAGGGCAAGCCCTGGGTCATCTACTTCTCCTACCAGGCCGAGCGCGACGCCTGGCAGAAGACCGGCCTGCGCGACCGCCTCAAGAAGATCGTCAGCTTCCTGCCCAAGGCCCGCTGGGGCCGCATCCTCCGCATCATCAACTAGGGTCCTCCCGTCCGTCGATCCTTTATCTCAGCCTTCTTTAGCCTTCCGCAGAGACGGGATACTTCCAAGGGCGAGCCAAGTTCCTCCCTCGGCGCCTGCGCGGCCCGGGCGGAGTTGACCGGCGGGAGGATTCAACCTAAGATGAAGGCGACATGAGGGCCGCGTGAGGAAGGCCGACAAAGCCGCGCTCATCACCGGGCAGGAGTCCGTCGAGGGGACGATCGACCAGATCGTCTTCTACAATCCCGACAACGGCTACACCGTCTGCCGCTTCCTGCCCGCCTCCGGCGAGCCGATGACCGTCGTCGGGGCCTTCCCGCCGCTGTCGCCGGGAGAGGTCCTGCGCATCGTCGGGCAGTGGGAGCTCAATCCCCGGTTCGGCAAGCAGTTCCGCGTCGAGCGCTTCTCGCTGACCCTGCCGGCCTCGGCCAAGGGCATCGAGAAGTTCCTGGCCTCGGGCCTCGTCCGCGGCATCGGCCCGGTCCTCGCGACGCGCATCGTCAAGGCCTTCGGGGCCGGGACGGTCGACATCCTGACCGGGGACCCCGAGCGCCTGCTCGAGGTCGAAGGTGTCGGGCGGGTCAAGCTGGCCGAGATCCGCAAGTCCTGGGCCGAGCACCAGGACATCCGCGACCTCATCATGTTCCTCCAGGAGCACAACGTCTCGACCAACCTGGCGACCAAGATCTACCGGCAGTACGGCGACCGGTCGTTCACCGTCCTCAAGACCAGCCCGTACCAGCTGAGCCTGGATATCTGGGGCGTGGGTTTCAAGACCGCCGACCAGATCGCCCTCAAGCTCGGGATGGACCCGGGCTCGATCGAACGGGTCAAGGCCTACATCCTCTATCTTCTCGAGAAGGACAACGAGCAGGGTCACGTCTTCTCTTCGGCAACGGATGTCCGGGCCAAGTCCGTGGCCGACCTGGAGGTCGACGAGGACAGATTCGACCGGGCCCTCGACATCCTGCTTCAAGGCCGTCACGTCGTCGCCGAGGACATCGAGGCCGGCCGGGCCCTGTACCTGCCCTTCTACCACCAGGCCCAGGAGGAGGTCGTCCGCTCCATCCACGCCCTGGCCGGATTCCCGTGCCGGGCCCCCGACATCGACCTCGACCGGGCCATGGCCGAGACCGAGAAGGACCTCGGGCTGACCTTCTCGACCCTCCAGAGGCGGGCCGTGCGGGAGAGCTTCGAGCGCAAGATCCTGGTCATCACCGGCGGGCCGGGCACGGGCAAGACGACCATCATCCGGGCCGTCGTCGATCTCTTCCAGCGGTGGGGCAAGGAAGCCCTCCTCGCCGCGCCCACGGGCCGGGCCGCCAAGCGCCTCGCGGAGACCACCGGGCGCGACGCCCGGACCATCCACCGGCTCCTCGAGTTCAATCCCAAGCAGGGGTCCTTCAAGAGGAACGAGCGGAACCCCCTGCGCGGCGAGGCCCTGGTCATCGACGAGTTCTCGATGGTCGACCTGCCGTTGATGTACCATCTCCTCAAAGCCGTCCCGCCGCATATGCGCCTCATCCTGGTCGGGGACAAGGATCAGCTGCCCTCGGTCGGCCCGGGGACCCTGCTTCGCGACCTCATCGAATCCGGGACGGTCGACGTCGTCCGGCTGGAGGAGATCTTCCGACAGGAGCGGGAGAGCCTGATCGTCGTCAACGCCCACCGCGTCAACCAGGGCCTGTCGATCGTCCGCGCTCCGCGCGAGGACAAGAACGCCGACTTCTACTTCATCCGCCAGGACGACGACAGGAAGGCCTTCCAGACGATCATGAAGCTCTGCTCCTGGAGCGTGCCCGCCAAGCTCGGGCTGAGCCCGCTGTCGACCCAGATCCAGGTCATCAGCCCCATGTACAAGGGCATCGTCGGCGTCGACAACCTCAACCACGAGCTCCAACGCCGCCTGAACCCGCGGGGCGAGGGGCTGACGGTCGGCAACCGGGAGTTCCGGGCCCGCGACAAGGTCATGCAGCTGCGCAACGACTACGAGAAAGAGGTCTTCAACGGGGACATCGGCGCGGTCCTGTACGCCGACAAGGCCAAGTACCGGGTGTTCGTCGATTTCGAGGGCCGAACGGTCAGCTACGAGAAGGACGCGCTCAACGACATCACCCTGGCCTACGCCGTTTCCGTCCACAAGGCCCAGGGCAGCGAGTACCAGGCCGTCATCATGCCCCTGATGACCCAGCACTTCATCATGCTCCAGCGCAACCTCTTCTATACGGCCCTGACCCGGGCCAAGAAGCTGAGCCTGGTCATCGGGTCCTACAAGGCCCTCTACATCGCCATCAAGAACGACACGCCCGTCAAGCGCAACTCGCTCGTCCGCGACAAGCTCGTCCGGCTCCGCGGGGGCTTGCCCCTGGCGTGAGGCGGTCCCCGGTCGTTTGACAGTCCGCGGGAATTGAATATAATGAGTTTTTCCCCCGGACAGTAACGCCAGGAAAGGACTGACGCGTCATGCCCCAACACGCTTTCGGCTCCGTCGCGGACATCATCGCCTTCGCCATCGAGAGGGAAAAGGAGGCCGCCGCCGGCTACGGCCGGATGGCCGATCTGGCCGTGACGCCGGGTCTCCGGGAATTCCTGCTGTCCCTCCGGAAAGAGGAGGAGGCCCACCGCGAGCTGCTCGAGGGTCTGACCGACGCCCAGATGAAAGACCTGTCAACGGGCTTCACGCCCGACCTGCGCATCGTCGACTACACGGTCGAGGAGCCGCTTTCGGGGGACATGAGCCTGCAGGACCTGCTCGTCTTCGCCGCCCGCAAGGAGAAGAAGGCCGTCGATCTGTACATGAAGCTGGCCGCCATGGCCGCCGGTGACGACCAGCGCGGCGTCTTCGAGTTCCTAGCCGGCCAGGAGCGGGCCCACAAGCTCAAGATCGAGGCCGAGTACGAGAAGATCGTCATGCCCGAGAATTGATAAAGGAGGACACGATGGAAAAATGGGAATGCACGGCTTGCGGATATGTCTATGACCCGGCGACGGGCGACCCCGACAACGGGATCCCCTCCGGGACGCGGTTCGAGGACCTTCCCGACTCCTGGGTCTGCCCCCAGTGCGGAGTGGGCAAGGAGTTCTTCAACAAGGTCTCCTGAGCCTCGGCCCGAAACGTGAGCCCCCCGTTGAGAAGCGTCGTCGTCGTCGGAGCCGGCCTGGCCGGGACGATGGCCTCCAAGACGCTTCGGGAGCTCGACGGCGAGGTGCGGATCGACGTCCTCGGCGAGGAGCCCGAGCCCTACTACCCCCGGCCCAACCTCATCGAGTTCCTGTCCGGACGCCTTCCGTACGAAAGGCTTTTCGCCTTCCCCGGAAGCTGGCATGAACGCCAGCGGATAGGCCTTCATCTCGGGTCCCGGGCCGCCCGGATCCAGGCCGACGCCAAAACCATCGAGACGGCCGACGGCCGGACCTTCCCCTATGACGCCCTGCTCCTGGCCACCGGCTGCCGGGCCTTCATGCCCCCGATCGCCGGAGCCGGCCTCGAGGGGGTCTTCTGCCTCCGGACCCTCGGGGATGCCTTGGCCATCCTGGACCGTCTCCGGGAACGGACCCGCGTCGCGGTCGTCGGCGGCGGGCTTCTCGGGCTCGAGATCGCCCGGGCCCTCGGCGCCCGCGGGGCCGAGGTCCGGGTCATCGAGGTCTTCGACCGGCTCCTGCCGCGCCAGCTCGACGACGAGGGGGCGGCGATCCTCAAGGGCCAGATCGAGCGGTCCGGCGTCGCCGTCCGCCTGGGGACGGTCACCGAGAGGATCCTCGGCGACGACCGGGTCCGGGGCCTGAGATTCAAGGGGGGAGAGGAGGTCGAGGCCGAGCTGGTCATCGTCGCCGCCGGCGTCAAGCCCGACATCGAGCTGGCCGTCGAGGCCGGCCTGCGGACCGAGAAGGGCATCGTCGTCGACGACCGCCTGGAGACCAGCCGGCCCGGGATCTTCGCGGCGGGCGATGCCGCAGAGCATGGCGGGCGGACCTACGGGATCATCCCGGCGGCGTTCGAACAGAGCCGGGCGGCGGCCCACAACATCCTCGGCCTGGACCTGCCCTACCGGGGCACCGTCCCCTCGACGACCCTGAAGGTCGCCGGCGTCCACCTGACGTCGGTCGGACTGGCCGTCCCCGAGGAGGACGGGCTCGAGGTGCTGACGGACAAGGCGCCGGACGAAGGCCTCTACAAGAAGATCGTCCTCCGCGAGGGGCGTCTTGTCGGCGCCATTTGGATGGGTACCAAGAAAGGGGCGTCCGAGATCGGCCGCCTGGTCGCCGCCGGCAAGGACGTCTCCGGTTTCAAGCGCGAGCTGTTCAAGGACGACTTCGATCTTACCGGGATATGAGAGCCATGAAAAAAGCACTCCTCGCATCGTTCTGCCTCCTCGCGGCCCTGGCCGCGCCCGTCCGCGGACAGGTCCAATACGGCGGGTATGTCTCGCTCGACTACGTCAAAGGATGGGGAGAGGATGCCCCCCCGGCGGGGAGCGTCGGGGATCTGCTGGCCGGATTCCTGGCCGTCGGGAAGATCGGTCAGCGCTTCGGCTTCGCCCTCGAAGCCAAGGCCCGGGACGTGTCGTCCTTCGACCTCGAGCAGGCCTGGGTCGGCTTCCTGCCGTCGCGGGCCGTGACCGTCAAGGCCGGGCTGTATCTCGTTCCGTTCGGCAACTACAACCGGGCCGGGCGTCCCTACGAGACCCCGCTCATCGGCCGGCCCCTCAACCTGGCAGCCCTCTACCCGGCGAGCTGGCGCGATCTGGGCCTGCTCGTCGAGGGGGCCATCGGCGTGCTGACCTATGCGGCCTTTGTCGGCAACGGGCTGTCGGGGGAAGGCGGCTTCGGATCAGGTCAGCAGTTCGAGGATAACAACACCTCATGGGCCAAGGGCGGGCGCATCGGCCTGGCCCTCGGGTCGGACATCCGTGCGGGGGTTTCGCTCTATTCGGGCAAGCACGACGCCGAAGGCCAGCGCGATCTGCTCCTCGAAGGAGTGGACCTTGCCTGGGTGACGGAGCAGTGGGAGGTCCACGGCGAGTACACCAAAGGCCTCATCGACAATCCCGAGCCTTTCGAGAGGGGCCGTACGGAGGGATTCTCGATCTGGACGCTGATGGGCTTCCGCAGCGTCCAGCCCGTGGCCAGCTTCCAGAAGGTCAAGACCGACGATCCCTTTCTCGGCGAGGAGGGCACGGCCGTGGACCGCACCCGCTGGACCCTCGGCCTGCGCTGGGTCCTGGCCGGCAGGATGTATCTCAAGATCGAATACGCGTGGGACAAGGACCGGCTCCTGGACGTCAAGGACAAGGGCCTCCGCGTCCAGGCCGCGCTCGGCTTCTAGGCGAAATCCGCGGAGAGGGAAGACCCATGGCCAACCTGCTCGTACTCGGCACCCAATGGGGGGATGAAGGCAAGGGCAAGATCGTCGATCTCCTGACGCCGGCGTTCGATGTCGTGGCCCGCTACCAGGGAGGCCACAACGCCGGCCACACGGTCCACGTCGACGGACGCAAGTTCGTTCTCCACCTCATCCCTTCCGGCATCCTCCATCCGCGGACGATCTGCGTCATCGGCAACGGGCTGGTCGTCTCTCCGGAGGCGTTCTTCCGGGAGATCGAGGCCCTCGAGTCCATGGGCGTCGCCGTCGACGCCCGCCGGCTGGCCGTCAGCCGGAACGCCCATCTCATCATGCCCTGGCATCCTCTCATCGAGCGGGCGGGCGAGGAGGGCCGCGGCGAGCGCAGGATCGGCACGACCTGCCGGGGCATCGGCCCGGCCTACGAGGACAAGGCCGCCCGCTGGGGCGTCCGCGCCGGGGACCTCCTGGACCCCGCGGTCCTCGGCGACAAGATCCGGGAGAGCCTCAAGTTCAAGAACCGGGTCCTCGGGGCGTTCGGCGTCCCGGCCCTGGATGCCGAGACCGTCGTCACCGAGTACGAGGAATGGGGGCGCCGGATGGCGCCCTACGTCCGGGACGTCCCGGCGCTGCTCGCCGAGCGGATGAAGGCCGGGGCCCGGATCCTGTTCGAAGGGGCGCAGGGCGTCCTGCTCGACCTCGACCACGGCACCTATCCCTACGTCACCTCATCGAGCTCGACGGCCGGCGGGGCCTGCACCGGGCTGGGGATCGGGCCGAAGGCCGTCGGCGCCGTCCTCGGCATCACCAAGGCCTACACGACGCGCGTCGGCGGGGGGCCGTTCCCGACCGAGCTCGCCGGCGCGACGGGCCGTGACATCGCCGCCCGCGGGGACGAGTTCGGGGCGACCACGGGCCGGCCCCGCCGGTGCGGCTGGTTCGACGCCGTGGCCGTGCGTTATGCGTGCCGGATCAACGGCGCCGACCGGATCGCGCTGACCAAGCCCGACGTGCTGGAGGGCATCGGGGATGTCTCGATCTGCACGGGCTACCGATATAAAGGGGAGGTCCTGCGCGACTTTCCCCCGGAGGCCTGGATCCTGGAGCGGGTCACGCCCGAGTACAAGACGTGCCCCGGCTGGACGGGGCCCCTCCGCGACGCCCGGCGCTTCGAGGACCTGCCCCAAGCCTTCCGGGATTACGTGAGGACCGTCGAGGACCTCATCGAAACCCGGGTGGCCGTGGTCTCGACGGGTGTCCGGCGGGAGGACACCCTCCTGCTCGAGGACCGGCTCGAGGGTCTCGTCGACCTCGGCCTGATCCGGGCGGGCCGGCCGTGAAGGACGAGAAGGCGAGGGCGGCGGCCGGCGCCGCGTCGCGCGTCGAGGTCCGCCGCGCCGCCCTGGTCCGCAACATCCGCGAGTTCCGCCGGCTCATCGGGCCACGGAGGACCTTCTGCGCCGTGGTCAAGGCCAACGCCTACGGTCACGGCCTGCTCGAGGTCGCCGCGATCGCCCTCGGGGAGGGCGTCGACTGGCTCGGCGTCCATTCGCTGGAGGAGGGCGCGGCGCTGCGCGCGGCCGGCGTCGAGGCGCCCATCCTGGTCCTCGGCTACGTGCCCCTCGAGGTCCTGGAGGAAGCCGTCGTCCGGGACCTCAGGCTGACCGTCTACAACCGCGAGACCGTCCGGCGGCTGGCGGGGCTGGCCCGCAGGCTTGGCCGCACCGTCCGCCTCCATCTCAAGGTCGAGACGGGGACCTGGCGCCAGGGTGTCGATCCCAAGCTCGCGGCCGCCTTCGCCCGCGAGGTCCGCAGGCACCCCGGCCTGGTCCTCGAAGGCCTGTCCTCCCATTTCGCCAACATCGAGGACACGACGACGCACGAATATCCCCGGTTCCAGCTCGAGGCCTACCGTTCGACGGCCCGGCTCCTGGCCGCGGAGGGCCTACGCCCGCCGGTCCGGCACATGTCCTGCACGGCCTCGACCATCCTGTTCCCCGAGCCCGACCTTACCATGGCCCGCGTCGGGATCGGCCTCTACGGGCTCTGGCCGTCGAAGGAGACCTACGTCTCCTGGCGGATGATGAGAAAGCGCCCTCTCGCCCTGGCCCCCGTCCTTTCCTGGAAGGCCCGCATCGCCCAGGTCAAGAGGGTCCCGGCCCGGTCCTCGATCGGCTACGGCTGCACCTTCAAGACGACCCGTCCGTCGGTCCTGGCCGTCATCCCGGTCGGGTATTTCGACGGCTACGACCGGGGCCTGTCCAATGTGGCCCATGTCCTCGTCCGCGGCAAGAGGGCCCCTGTCCGGGGGCGCGTGGCCATGGACTTCACCGTGGTCGACGTCACCGACATCCCCGGCGTCGGACTGGAGGACGAGGCCACGCTCATCGGCGCCGACGGCCGTGAGAAGCTGACGGCCGACGACCTCGCGGCGTGGACGGGCACCATCAATTACGAGATCCTGGTCCGCATCAATCCCCTCCTGCCCCGGATCGTCGTCTAGGTCCCGACGCTCCCCCTCGAACGGGGGGAGGATCGTCGCGAAAAAAATACTAGTAAAATGATAGGAATTGGGGTATGATGATCGCGAGACGTCACGCGACGTCCGGACCTCGGGAGGCAAAAAGATGACGACCGACAGGAAGAGCCGGACCGATAGGCGGCGCGAAGCCCGCAAGGAGACGCTCAAGGATATCATCCGCGAGCTTCATGGAGGGGCCGACCCGGACGCTCTCCGGGAGAGGTTCGCCGGGCTGCTCAAGGAGGTTTCGGGAGCCGAGATCGGAGCCCTGGAGCAGGAACTCATCGAAGAGGGCCTGCCCGTATCGGAGATCCGGAGGCTCTGCGACGTTCACGTCCGCGTCTTCGAAGAAGCTCTGGCCGCGGCCCCGTCGCCGGGGACGGGCCCCGGGCACCCTCTTCATACCCTGGGCCTCGAGAACCGGGCCCTTGAAGGGCACCTCACCGAGGCCGAACGGGCCCTGACCGCTTTCGAGGAGGCCGGAGATCCGTCCGCCCGGGCCGCCGGGCTCGGCGCGCTCAAGCCTCTCGTCGAGCGCCTCTTGGAGGTCGACAAGCACTACCTCAGGAAAGAGAACCAGCTTTTCCCTCGGCTGGAGGCCAAAGGGGCGGCCGGACCCTCCCAGGTCATGTGGTCCATCCATGACGACATCCGGGCCCACCTCAAGGACCTGCGGCGGGCCGTTGAGCTCGGCGACCGGGCCCTGATCCTCGAGGTCGGCCGGGTGGTCCTACGGGAGATGGCCGACATGATCAACAAGGAAGAGAAGATCCTTTTTCCCATGAGCCTCGAGACGCTCGACGCGGGGGATTGGGAGCGGGTCCGCCAGGGGGAAGAGGAATTGGGATACGCCTGGATCTCCCCGGCCGGGAAGGGCGGCTCGGCCCACCCCAACGAAGCGGCGACGGCGGCCGGCGCCGTGGGCCTGTCCACCGGGAGCCTGACGTCCGAGCAGATCGACAGGATGCTCGTCCACCTGCCGGTCGACATCTCCTTCGTCGACGAGAACGACACCGTCCTCTATTACTCGGCGACCCCGGATCGCATCTTCCCGCGGTCGCCCGGGGTCATCGGACGGAAGGTCCAGAACTGTCACCCCCCGAAGAGCCTGGACGTCGTCAACCGCATCCTGGAGGCCTTCCGGGCCGGCGAAAAGAACGAGGCGGAATTCTGGATCGAGATGGGCGGCCGCTTCATCCACATCCGGTATTTCGCCATGAGGGACGGGGAGGGCCGCTACCGGGGGTGTCTCGAGGTCAGCCAGGACGTGACCGGCATCCGGGCCCTGCACGGCCAGAGACGGCTGCTCGATTGGGCGGCCTAGCGCCGGTGCGGGTTGACTTGGGTCCGGGGCGATGGTATGAATAAAGTTTATCGGGAGGAGGGCTGATATGGCCGTCAAGAAAAGCGTCAAGAAAGCCGCCAAGACCAAAGCCGGCGACGCCTACGAGTGCCGCGTCTGCGGCCACCGCATCATCGTCGACCAGGTCTGCGGCTGTGTCGAGGAGCACATCTATCTCTGCTGCGGCGAGGCCATGAAGCGAACGGCCGGCAAGGCCCCGGCGAAGAGAAAGGCCAAGAAGACGTAGGACGACCCGCGGCCCGCCGGGCGCGGTCCGGGCCCGGCACAAAGGAACAAGGAGCGCATGATGAAAGAGAAAGTCGAAGAGGCTTTGAACAAGGTCCGGCCCGCCCTCCAGGCGGACGGCGGCGACGTGGAGCTCGTGGAGGTCACCGACGACGGCGTCGTCAAGGTCCGGCTCAAAGGGGCCTGCCATGGCTGCCCCATGTCCCAGATGACGCTCAAGATGGGCATCGAGCGCATCCTCAAGAAGGAAATCCCCGAGGTCAAGACGGTCGAATCCGTCTGACGGTCAGTGGAGGCCGCTTGGGAGCGTCAGGGCCGGCGGCCCCCGCCGAGGCGGTCATGAAAAGGATCTATCTCGACCACATCGCGGCGACCCCTGTTCACCCGGCCGTCCGCGAGGCCATGGCCCCGTTCCTGGCGGGGACCTTCGGCAATCCGCGCAGCTTCCACGCCGAGGGCCGGGACGCCCTGGCCGCCCTGGAGGAGGCCCGGGGCAAGGTCGCCGCCCTGATCGGGGCGGAGGACGCCGAGATCTATTTCACCTCGAACGGGACGGAAGCCAACAACTTCGCCATCAAGGGCCTGGCCCTCGGCCGGCAGGCCCAGGGGACCCACATCGTCGTTTCCGCCGTCGAGCACCCCTCGGTCCTCAATCCGGTCAAGGCCCTGGGCAAAATGGGCTTCACGTCGACCATCGTCCCCGTGGATGGCGCCGGGCGGATCGACCCGGGCGAGGTCGCCAAGGCCCTGACGCCCCGGACGACGCTGGTCTCGATCATGACCGCCAACAGCGAGGTCGGGACGATCGAGCCGGCGGCCGAGATCGCCGCGCTGTGCCGCGAGCGGGGCGTCCTGTTCCACACCGACGCCGTGGCCGCCGCGGGCAACATCCCGATCGACGTCAAAGCCCTGGGCGCGGACGCCCTGAGCCTGTCCGGCGACCAGTTCTACGGTCCCAAGGGAGCGGCGGCCCTGTTCGTCCGCAGGGGAACGCGCATCCTGCCTCTGCTCGACGGAGGGGTCCAGGAAGGCGGCCGGAGGGGCGGGACGGAGAACGTCGCGGGCGCTGTCGGGCTCGGCCGGGCCGCCGAGCTGGCCCGGCAGGAGATGCCCGGCCGGACGGCGCGGGTCGCGGCCCTCCGGGACCGCCTCCTCGAGGAGCTGCCGGCCCGGGTCGAACGCGTTCTCGTCACGGGATCGCGGGAAGCCCGCCTGCCCCACCATGCGAGCTTCTGCATCGAGTTCGTCGAGGGCGAGGCCATGATGCTGAGCCTCGACATGCAGGGCATCGCCGCCTCGAGCGGCTCGGCCTGCGCCTCGAAGTCGCTGAAGGCCTCCCACGTGCTCCTGGCCATGGGCCTCGACCACGCCACGGCCCAGGGGTCCCTCGTCTTCAGCCTCATCGATGACACGACCCGCGAGGACATCGATCATCTGCTGGACGTCTTCCCGCCGATCATCGACCGGCTCCGCCGGATGTCCCCGCTTTTCACCCAGTACCTGAAGGAGAAAGGGCGATGATGTACAGCGACAAGGTCATGGACCATTTCGCCAACCCCCGCAACGTGGGCGTCGTGGAGGACGCCGACGGGGTCGGACAGGTCGGCAACCCGGTCTGCGGCGACATGATGACCTTCACCATCAAGGTCAAGGACGATCGCCTTGAGGACGTCAAGTTCCAGACGTTCGGATGCGGGGCGGCCATCGCCGTCTCCAGCATGGTCAGCGAGATGGCCAAGGGAAAGACGCTCGAGGAGGCCTTGGCCATCACCAACGACTCGGTGGCCGAGGAGCTCGGCGGCCTGCCGAAGAACAAGATGCACTGCTCCAACCTCGGGGCCGACGCCCTCCACGAAGCCATCAAAGACTACCAGGCGCGCCGCGAGGGGGCCCCCCCGCGCGAGGCCAAGCCCATGGACGCCCACGAGCACGAGGGCCAGGTCTGCCCCTATTGCGACCATGCCCTCGAGCCCGAGGACAAGGTGTTCTGCCGGGCCTGCCGCGTCGAGTTCGAGGAGTGCCCGTCCTGCGGCGGGATCACCAAGAAGGGCGACCGGGCCTGCGTCCACTGCGGCAAGCCGCTCGGCCCCGACGCTCAGGAGTGAGGAGGCCTATTGGGGATCGAAGGCATCGTCGCCAGGATCGGTGAGCTCAAGAGAGCCAAGAACGCCGTTATCCTGGCCCATAACTACCAGGTCCCCGAGGTCCAGGACGTCGCCGACTTCGTCGGCGACTCCCTCGAGCTCAGCCGCAAGGCCGCCGGGCTCGAGGCCCGGCTGATCGTCTTCTGCGGGGTCCACTTCATGGCCGAAACGGCGGCCATCCTGTCGCCCGCGAAGACCGTCCTGCTGCCCGATCCCGCCGCCGGGTGCCCGATGGCCGACATGATCACGGCCCGCGAGCTGCGGGGCTGGAAGGAGCGGTATCCGGGACGCAAGGTCGTCTGCTACGTCAACACGAGCGCCGAGGTCAAGGCCGAGAGCGACGTCTGCTGCACCTCCTCCAACGCCGTCGGCGTCGTCAACTCGCTCGGCGTCGAGGAGCTGCTCTTCGTGCCCGACAAGAACCTGGCCGCCTATGTGGCCCGGGAAACCGGCAAGAGGATCATCGCCTGGGACGGCTATTGCTACGTCCATCACCGGTTCAAGGCCGACGACGTCCAGGCGGCCCGGGCGGCCCACCCGGAAGCCGAGGTCTGGGTCCATCCCGAGTGCCCCCTCGAGGTCATCGACCTGGCCGACAAGACGCTGTCGACGGGGAAGATGGTCTCGGAAGCCCGGGCAACGTCCCGCCGCGAGGTCGTCCTGGGAACCGAGAAGGGCATCATCCACCGGCTGAAGAAGGAGAACCCGGCGGTCCGCTTTTTCCCGCTCCGCGAAGGCGCTCTGTGCGTCCACATGAAGATGACGACCCTCGACAAGGTCCTCGCGGCCCTGGAGAACGAGGTCCATCCCGTCAAGGTCCCTCCGGCCATCGCCGCAAGGGCCCGGGTGGCCATCGAAGCGATGCTCAAAATATCGTGAAAGGACAGACCGACATGAAGAAGATGACCGAAGAGAACGCCAAGGCCGCCTTGGCCGGCGAGAGTCAGGCCCACATCAAGTACCTGGCCTTCTCCGAGAAGGCCGCGGCCGAGAACCTGCCCAACGTGGCCCGGGCCTTCAGGGCCAATTCCTACGCCGAGCAGGTCCATGCCGTCAACCACCTGAGGGCCCTCGGCGGGATCGGGAAGACGTCCGACAACCTCGCCGCGGCCATCGAGGGCGAGTCCTTCGAGGTCACCGAGATGTACCCGGCCTACATCACCGTGGCCGAGGCCCAGGGAGAAGCGACGGCGGCCACCAACTTCAAGGCGGCCATGGCCGCCGAGAAGGTCCACGCCGGCATCTACGAGCGGGCCCGGACGGCCGTCGCGTCGGGCCGGGATATCGCCGCCGAGCCCATCCACGTCTGCTCCGTCTGCGGCTTCACCATGGAGGGAGAGGCCCCGGACAAGTGCCCCGTCTGCGGCGCGCCCAAGGCCAAATTCGTACCATTCTAGGTGGGAGGGAGATGACAATGGGGATCGATGTCACACTGAAACCCTGGGAAGTCCTCGGCGTGGCCATCCGCTCCGAGATCGACGCGGCCGCCTTCTACACGCGGCTCCAGGAGAAGGTCAAGAACGCCGTCCTTCTCCAGAAGCTCAAGTTCCTGGCCATGGAAGAGGAGCATCACCGCAAGATCCTCGAGCGCCTTTTCGGGCAGAAGTACCGCGACGAGAGCCGCGAAGTCCCGCAGAGCGCCCTGATGCCTCCCATCGCGGCCTCGCTGGGGGCCGAGCCGTCCGTCCTCGACCTCTTCCGGGCCGCCCTGAAGGCCGAGGAGACGGCCGAGGCCTTCTACATGGCCGCCGTGGACAAGGCCGGGGACGAGGGCAGCCGAAGCCTGCTGACTTATCTCGGCCGCGTGGAGCGCAGCCATCAGGCCATGATCAAGTCCGAGATCGAGCTGCTGGCCAAGTTCCCGGATTACTACAGCGTCGAGGACTTCCACCTCGGCCAGGACCTGTTCCACGTCGGCCCCTGAGGACCGGCGCGGTCCGGAAGGAGGGACCATGAGAACGGCGTGGCGCGTCGCCCGCGTTTTCGGCATCGACATCCGCGTCGATTCGAGCTGGATCGTCATCTTCATCCTGTTCACCTGGGTTCTGGCCGGGAGCTATTTCCCGGGCGGTCACCCGGACTGGCCGGTGACGCTGTACTGGGCGCTCGGGCTCCTGACGAGCCTGCTCGTTTTCGTCTCCGTTCTCGTCCACGAGCTGGCCCATTCCCTGGTCGCCAAAAGGCAGGGAGAGGAGGTCCACAGCATCACCCTGTTCATCCTCGGGGGGGTGGCCCAGATCTCCCAGGAGCCCGAGGAGCCGCTCAAGGAATTCTCGATGGCCGTGGTCGGCCCGCTGGCCAGCTTCGTGCTGGCCGGGGTGTTCTTTCTCCTGTCCCTGCTCCTGTACCCGGCGAGCGAGCCGCTGTCGGCCTCGGCGGGCTACCTGGCCATCATCAATGTCGCCCTGGGGATCTTCAATCTCCTGCCCGGCTTCCCCATGGACGGCGGGCGGGTGCTGCGGTCCATCATCTGGAAGCTGACCGGCGACCTCAAGAAGGCCACCCGGATCGCCTCGCTGACGGGCCAGGGCTTCGCCTTCCTGCTCATCTTCTTCGGCGTCCTGCGCATCCTCCGCGGGGATTTCGGAGGATTGTGGCTCCTGCTCATCGGCTGGTTCCTTCACAACGCCGCTTCCCGGGGCTATCAGCAGGTCGTGATCCAGTCGGCCCTCGAAGGGCTCAAGGCCCGGGACCTCATGAACCGGGACTTCGAGACCGTGCCCGCCGGCTTGCCTGTCCAGAACCTGGTCGACGACTATATCCTCAAGCGCAAGGAGCGGGTCTTCCTGGTCACCGAGGGCGACGGGCTGGAGGGCATCGTTTGTCTCGAGGACGTCAAGAGGATGCCGCGTGAGAAATGGGCGGGGGCCGCCGTCGCCGACATCATGACCCCCAAGGCCGATCTCCGGTCGGTCGGACCGGAGGCCGACGGCAAGGATATTTTGGCCAGCCTGACGGCCACGGACGTCCACCAGGTCCCGGTCATGGAAGGCGGACGGGTGGCCGGCATCATCTGCCGGAGCGACGTCCTCAAGGTCCTTCAGCTGCGGTCCGAGCTCGGCATGTGACGGAGGGAAGGAGGGGCGCATGGACACGGCCGGCCGGCGCGTCGGGGCCGTCATCCGCCGGCTCCGCCGGCATTACCCCGGGGCCCGGACGGCCCTCGCGTACCGGAACCCGCTCCAGATCCTGGTGGCCACCATCCTGGCCGCCCAGTGCACCGACGAACGGGTCAACACGATCACTCCCGGCCTTTTCCGGAGATACCCGACGGCGGCCGACCTGGCCCGGGCCGACCGGGAGGAGCTCGAGCGGGAGATCCGCCCGGCGGGCTTCTTCCGCAACAAGGCCAGGAGCATCCTGGGGGCCGCGAAGCGGATCTCGGAAGAATACGGCGGCCGTGTCCCGGACAGCATGGACGAGCTCCTGACGCTCCCCGGGGTGGCCCGCAAGACGGCCAACATCGTCCTCAGCGCCGGCTTCGGCAAGGCCGAGGGCATCGCCGTCGACACCCACGCCCGCCGTCTGTCGCGGCGGCTGGGACTGACCCGGCACGAGGACCCGGTGAAGATCGAGCGCGACCTCCTGAAGATCGTGCCGCGCAAGGACTGGCTCGATCTCAACTTCCTGCTCGTCGAGCACGGCCGCGCGCTCTGCCGGGCCCGCAAGCCGCGGTGCGCCGAGTGCTTCCTACGCGATCTCTGTCCGTCGGCCGCGACATTCCTGAAAGGGACGGGGCCGGGCTGATGATCCGCGAAGCCATGCTCTGGGATCCGGCCGAGGGCGGCCAGGTCGAGTGCCGTCTTTGCGCTCATCGCTGCGTCATCGCTCCCGGCCGTTCCGGCGTCTGCGCCGTCCGCGAGAACCGTGACGGACGGCTGGTGACCCTCGTCTACGGCGAGGTCATCGCCGCCCACGTCGATCCCATCGAGAAGAAGCCGCTCTACCATTTCCTGCCGGGGACCAAGGCCTTGTCCATCGCCACGGCGGGCTGCAACTTCCAGTGCGCGTTCTGTCAGAACTGGCAGATCTCCCAGGCGGGCCGCCGGAAGGGCGGCGGCTTGGCCGGAGAGCCGTTGGCCCCCGGGGACATCGTCCGCGCGGCCCTGGACCAAGGATGCCGGAGCATTTCCTACACCTACACCGAGCCGACCATCTTTTTCGAGTACGCCTACGACACGGCCAAGGCGGCCAAGGCGGCCGGGCTGGCCAACAATTTCGTGACCAACGGATACATGACGGCCGAGGCCCTGCAGACCATCCGTTCCTATCTCGACGCCGCCAACGTCGACCTCAAGGCTTTCCGGGACCAGACCTACAAGAAGGTCTGCAAGGCGCGGCTCGAACCCGTCCTCGAGACCATCCGGCTGATGAACAAGCTCGGCGTCTGGGTCGAGGTCACGACGCTCGTTGTGCCGGGGCTCAACGACGGCGAGGAAGAGCTCCGTGACATCGCCCGGTTCATCGTCTCCGTCGACCCGGGCATCCCCTGGCACATCAGCCGCTTCCATCCGGACTTCGAGTACACGGACGCGCCGGCGACGCCGGTCCGGACACTCCGGCGGGCGCGCGACATCGGCCGGGAGGAAGGCCTCAAGCACCTTTACGTCGGCAACGTCGACGGGGAAGGGGAGGACACGGTCTGTCCCCGCTGCGGCCGGACGGTCATCCGGCGGCAGGGTTTCTTCGTCGCCGAGAACGTCCTCGCGTCCGGCCGCTGTCCGCAGTGCGGCCAGCCCCTGGGCGGCGTTTTCGGCTGACAACCCGGCCGCTTTGAGGTAATATCCGCTCAGGGAGAGACATGGAGACGCGTCCGGCCTACAGGATCCTGCCGCACACGGCCGACGGCAAGTTCCAGGCCTACGGGCGGACCCTCGAGGAGGCCTTCGGCCACGCCGCCCTGGCCATGGTCTCCCTGATGTGGGCGTGGCAGGGCCTCGAGCCCCGCGTCCGGCGGGAGGTCCGCGTCGAGGGCCGGGACCTGGAGCGGCTCCTCGTCCGCTTCCTCGGCGAGATCCTCTATCTCTTCGACAACGGACGCTTCCTCCTGGGGCGGGTCGCGGAGATCGAGATCGGCGAGGCGGCCGGCGGCCACGGCTTCGCCCTGCGGGCCGTCCTCGAAGGCGAGGCCCTCGCCGAACGACACGAGATCCACGGCGGCGTCAAGGCCGTGACCTACCACGACCTCAAGATCGAGGCCTGCGACGGGTACACGGTCCAGGTCGTCGTCGACATGTGAGGCCGATCATGGAGCCGAGACGGATCGACGACAACACCTGGGAGATCCCCAAGCACGGGGCCATGCGGGTGCCGGCCGTCATCTACTCGTCGGCCAGGCTGCTGTCCGCCGTCCGCCGCGACAAGACGCTCGAGCAGGCGGCCCACGTCGCCTGTCTGCCGGGCATCGAAGGCAGGTCCTATGTCATGCCCGACGCCCACCAGGGTTACGGCTTCCCGATCGGCGGAGTGGCGGCCTTCGATCCCGACGAGGGCATCATCTCGCCGGGAGGCGTCGGTTACGACATCAACTGCGGGGTCCGGCTCCTGAGGACCGATTACAAGGAAGAGGACGTCCGCGACAAGAGGAAAGAGCTTCTGGCCGGGATCTTCGAGGAGGTCCCGCCCGGAGTGGGCAAGGAGGGCGTCACCAAGCTCAGCCGCGGCGTCCTCAAAGAGATCCTCCTCCGGGGCGCGGAGTGGGCCGTCGCCGACGGGTACGGGTCTCCCGGCGACCTCGACCGGACCGAGGAGGGAGGCCGGATGAGGGACGCCTCGACCGACGATATCTCCGACCGGGCCCTCGAGAGGGGCGTCCCCCAGCTCGGGACCTTGGGGGCCGGCAACCACTTCCTCGAGATCCAAAAGGTCGAGGAGGTCTTCGACCAGGCGGCGGCCGCGGCCTTCGGCCTCCGAGGCCCCGGGCAGGTCCTGGTCATGATCCACTGCGGAAGCCGGGGTCTCGGCCATCAGGTGGCGACCGACACCATCGAGTCCATGAGCGACGCCCCGGGCGTCCGGGACCTGCCGGACAGGGAGCTGGTCAACGCCCCGTTCAGGTCCCCTGCGGGCCAGCGATACTACCGGTCCATGTGCGCCGCGGTCAACTACGCCTTCGCCAACCGCCAGATGATCGTTCACGGGGTCCGCCGGGTCTTCGCCCGCGTCCTCGGCAGCTCCGAAGGAATGGACCAGGTCTACGACGTCTGCCACAACGTGGCCAAGGTCGAGCGCCACACGGTCGGCGGGCGCGAGAAAAGCCTGGTCGTCCACCGCAAGGGGGCCACCCGGAGCTTCGGACCGGGCCGGCCCGAGGTCCCGACGGCCTACCGGGCCGTGGGCCAGCCGGTCATCATTCCGGGGAGCATGGGGACGGCCTCTTATCTGCTCGCGGGCACGGCCGAGGCCGAAGCCCTGAGCTTCAGCTCGACGGCCCACGGGGCGGGCCGGGTCATGTCGCGGCACGAGGCCCTGCGGCGCTTCCGCGGCGAGCGCATCCGCGACGAGCTGGCCCACAAGGGCATCGAGCTGCGGTCGACGAGCTGGAAGGGGGTCGCCGAAGAGGCCTCCGAGGCCTACAAGGACGTCGACGAGGTCGTCCGGGTCTCCCACGAGGTCGGCCTCGGCCGGTTGGTGGCCCGGGTCGTGCCCGTCGGGGTCATGAAGGGCTGAAGCCGCTCAGGCCCGCGGCGTCCGCTTGCCCGACTTCCTGCCGGAGGGCCTGCTCCCCACGAGCTCGTCCGCTGCGAGCGTGTTGAGGACGTCCCCTTTTTCGAGCCAGGCCCGGCGGGCGATGCCGACGCCGAAGCGCATCATGGCCAGCCCGTCGACGAAATGGGTGTCCGTGCCGATCGAGATCTTGACGCCCTTGCTCTTGGCCTTCTTGAGATGGCGCTCGTCGAGGTCGAGGCGGTCGCAGGTGGCGTTGAGCTCGAGGGCCTTGCCGTGGCGGGCGGCCCCGTCGATGACCCGGTCGAGATCGACCTCGTAGCCCTCGCGTCCCGAGATGAGCCGGCCCGTGGGGTGGGCGATCGTCCGGACGCAGGGATGGGCCAGGGCCTTGAGCATGCGCTCGGTGACGTTCTTCTTGAAGCCGGAGTGGACGGCGGCGACGACGAAGTCCAGGCGGGCCAGGAGCTCGCCGGGGAAATCGAGCGACCCGTCGGCCAGGATGTCGACCTCGCTTCCCTTGAGGACCCGGAAGCCCTTCATCGTCCGGTTGAAGGCCTCGATCTCCGCGATCTCGGCGATCAGCCGCGCGGGCTCCAGCCCGTGGGCGTATTTGACGGCCTGGGAATGATCGCAGATCGCGATGTAGGCATAGCCCATCTTGCGGGCCAGGCCGGCGACCTCGGCGAGGGACAGGTCGCCGTCGCTGGCCCGGGTGTGGACGTGGAGGTCGCCCTTGATGTCGGCGGCCTCGAGCAGGCGGGGCAGCCGCTTTTCGAGGGCCAGCTCGACCTCGCCCCGGTCCTCCCGCATCTCCGGCGGGATCCAGGGCATGCCCAGGGCCCGGTAGCAGTCCTCCTCCGCCCGGGAGGCCAACCGCTTTTGTCCTTTGAAGACGCCGTATTCGGATATCTTGAGCCCGCGCTCCTTGGCCAGGCCCCGGAGCTTGATGTTGTGGGCCTTGGAGCCCGTGAAGTAGAGCAGAGCGGCGCCGTACTGCGACTCGTCGACGACCCGCAGGTCGACCTGGCGCTCGATGTCGCCGGCCCGGATGACGACCGAGCCCTTGGTGTCGCCCCGGGCCAGGACGCGCGCGGCTCCCGGGTGGGCGGTGAAGTGGCGGATGATAGCTCCGCCGTCGCGGCCGCAGGCCAGGATGTCGATGTCGCCGACCGTCTCCTTCATGCGACGCAGGGACCCGGCGGCCGAGACCCGCCCGACGCCGGGCGCCTCCTTGAGGAAGGCGACGACCTCGTCGGCGACCAAAGCCGCCTCGCAGATGGAGATCCGTTCGGAGACCCGCTCCCTGGCCTCGATGGCCTTGCGGATGTTGTCGGCCTTCTTTTCGCCCATGCCCGGCAGCCCGGCCAGGGAGCCGTCGGCGATGACCCGCTTGAGCCCCTCGATGTCCTCGACGGCGAGCTTCTCGTGGAGGAGATGGACGGTCTTGCCGCCCAGGCCCTGGATGTCGAGCAGGCCGAGGAGGCTCTCGGGCAGGCCGGCCATGGCCTCGGCGAGCTTGGCCATCCGGCCCGTCCCGATGTATTCGCGGATCTTCTTGGCCAGGCCCTCGCCGATGCCGGGCACGGATCCGAGGCGGCCCTCGCGGACCACGGTCTCGATGTCCTCGGGCATGTCCTGCAGGACGCGGGACGCCTTGCGGTAGGCGAGGACCTTGAACCCCGTTTCGCCCTTGACCTCCAAGGCGTCGGCGATACGGTCGAACAGCCCGGCGATCTCCCGGTTCTTGATCGTCCGACCCTCCTCTTATATAGGTTACTCCAATCCCGCCCGCCGGGAAAGCGCCTCCGGCGGGGAAGGCGACGCAGCGGAGCGGGGGCCCCCCGCCCCCGCGCGATAAGGCTGCGGATGCAGGGGCCGCAGGAGAGTCCCCTCCTTGGAGGGGGAATCCGCTCCGCCTTCCCCCTTCCAACGGTCGCTTCGCTTCCTGCCTCCCCTTCTCGAACGCGGCTGCGTTCTGCGACCAGGAGGAGATATCCCCCTGGACCCCCTTCCGGCCGAGATGGCCTCGGGACGGATCGTTGACGGGAGCATAAAGCGGTAATTTAGCTGGATCGGGCCGGATACGCGGCCCATTCCAACCGGATCCGGCCCGGGACAGCGTGAAGAATTACCGCGCGGACGGAGAGGATGCCCCGAGGCCCTTCCGCAGCCTCTTCCACGAGAGGCGAGGGACGGCGACGCAGCGGAGCGGGGGCCCCCCGCCCGCGCGCAGCCGCTGATGCCGATGAGCGCTTTAAAGCGGCGAGCACGGACGGGGGTGCTCCGCGAGAGGAGCGTCCCCGCCGGAGGCGACCGCTAGGCCGGGTTGACTTTTTGGGGGGGCCTTTCTATAAAGGTTCCATGCGCGTCATCCTGGCCGGCTACAACGTCGACAGCACCGTCATCGAGGAGCTCAAGAAACATTCGCCCCCCCGCGCCGACGTCACCCCCGAGACCTTGTCGGCCTCCTACGCCCGGATCTCGCGCGACCCGAGGCCGGCCGACGAGCTGAGGGCCGCGGCCAGGGCCGAGGTCGACCGGGCCCGGCGCTCCAACCAGACCATCATCTTCAAGATGGGCCATCACTCCGTGGCCGAGCACGCCGTCTTCAACTTCGACCTCATCGGCGTCAGCCGGCTGGCCATCGAGGAGATCGAGCGCTTCCGGCTCTGCTCTTTCACCGAGAAGTCCCAGCGGTACATCACGCTCGGAGAGGACTACGTCGTGCCGGAGGAGATCCGGCGGGCGGGGCTGCGGGATCTCTTCGAACGGACCGTCCGGGCCCAGAACGAGCTCTACCACCGCCTTTACAGGAAGCTCCAGCCCTTCGTTCTCGAGAAGCACCGGGAGGAGGCCCGCGATCCCAGGAACCACGCCGTCCTCGACGGCTGGGCCAAGGAGGACGCCCGCTACGCCGTCAGCCTGGCCACGGAGGGCCAGCTGGGCATGACCGTCAACGCCCGCAATCTCGAGCTCCTCATCCGCAGGTTCGCGGCCAAGCCGCTCGAGGAGATCCGGGCCGTCAACGCCGAGCTCTACCGGCTGGCCAAGGAGGTCGCCCCGTCCATCATCCTGTTCACCGAGGCCGGCGATTTCGACGCCCGGACCTACGCCGAGCTGGCCGGCGCGGCCGCCCGTCTCCCGGCCGGTCCGGCCCCGAGGTCCCGGCGCCGTCCGAAGGGCCGGGACATCGACCTGGCCGCCCACACCCCCGACGGAGACGACCGCATCCTGGCGGCCATCCTCCACAGCGTCGGCCGGCTGTCCTACGCGGAGGCCCTCGGCCGGGTCCGGGCCGCCGGTCCCCGGCGCCGCAAGCAGCTCGTCCGCCAGGCCTTCGAGCACATGGAGTTCTATGACTTCCCGCTCCGGGAGTTCGAGCACGCCGACCTCGTCTACGACCTGGTCGTCTCCGCGTCCTGCTACGCCCAGCTCAAAAGGCACCGGATGGCGACCCTGACGGTCCAGCGCTACGACCCCGGCCTGGGCGTGACCGTGCCGCCTTCGGTCCGCGAGATCGGGGCGGAGAAGGATTTCCTCGGCCTCGCCGCCCGGACCGAAGAGGCCCACGCCGAGCTCGATAAGGCCGTCGGCCCGGCCGCCGACTACATCCTGACCAACGCCCATCGCCGCAGGGCCCTGCTCAAGCTCAACGTCCGGGAGCTGTACCACGTGTCGCGGCTGAGAGAGGACGCCACGGCCCAGTGGGACATCCGGCGGACGGCCGCCGGGATGACCCGGCTGGCGAAAAAGGTCATGCCCCTCGCGTGCCTGTTCCTCGGCGGCAAGGACGCCTATCCCGACATCTACGCCAGGGTCTTCGGCCGGCGGCCCCGGATGCTCCCGCCCCGGATCTTCCACTAGGAATTCGTCACGGAAGCAGCTTGAGAGTTGGGTACGGAGGACTTTGGAAAAGGATGGGCAAGACGGGACACTGGGGATGCGTCACGGAAGTCGCTTGAGACTCGGAGGAGGCTAGGAAGACGCATCGCCGCGGGGGAGTTTGAGGGGGACGGCGTCGTTCCCCTCAGGGGGTCAGCGAAGCGGAGCGGAGCGCCGAGGGGGGAGCTTGACTTCCCCCTGGAAGTATCCCGTCTCTGCAGAAGGCTAAGGAAAAAGATGGGCGAGACGGGACACTAGGTGGGGCCCCGACGCGTGGCGCGCAGGGCCACGAAGGCCGCGAGGAGAGAGAGGACCGCTCCGGCCCCCCGGGCCGCGTGGAAGGGCGAGATGCCATAGACGCCCCAGTTCCTGAGGACGTCGACCGCGTGGAACGACGTCATCCCTACGGCAGTGACCGCCAGGTAGACCACGGCGCCGGCCGCGGCCGCCCCCAGGCAGCGCCGGTCCCGGGACCTCAGGGCGCCGGCCGTTAGGCGGACGGCCAGCATGGCGGTCCCGGCCGCCGCGACGGCCGCCAGGGCCCCCTGGAGCGGGCGGCGGAAGTCGTAGATGTCGCGCTCCATGAAGGCCAGACGGAGCCACTCCGTGATCCGTTGAGGCGCCTCGAGCGCCTCGAGGACCGACGACAGGACGAGGACGACGGCCAGTCCCGCCCAGGCCGCGCGGGCCCGGCCCTGCCTCAAGGCCACTCCGGCACAGAGGCCACCTCCGGCGGCCAGGACGGCGACGAGAAGGGGGCGCAGGATGACGTTGGCGGCGCCTCCGGCCGGCCTCGCTGAGGCCGCCCTGGCGTCCTCCTCGGGGGTCGAGACCCTGTGGAGCGTCAGGAGGCGGGGCGGCGGAAGCCCGCCTCGGCCGCCCTCCTTCCGGACCGGGATGAGCTCGGTGGAGGCGCCCCGGGAGCGGTCCTGCCACCGGCCGGTCGGGGAGAGGTAGATGACGGCGGCCACGAACCGCATCCTCTCGTTCTCCCTGACCGGAACGGCGAACGTGAGCGTTTCGCCGCCGCGGGTCTCCAGGGCCGGCCCGGATGACGCCAGCCTGCCGCTGACGCGACGGTCCGCCGCCGTCCAGCGCAGGCCGCAGGCGATCTTCTCAGGGCCGGGCAGGGGATCGAGCGTGACCCGCAGTTCGAAGAGGCCGCCGACGACGGCGACAGGGGAGGCCTCGACGGTCAGCCATCGCGGGCGGGTGCGCTCCTGCCAGCGGCGTTCGGCCCGGGCGATGACCATCCAGGAAGCGATGAAGACGACGGCCAGGATGGCGGCTACGGCCGGGGCCGCTTTCGCGGCTTTTCGGAGTCTGCCGTTCATGGCCAGCCGGGGAGGGGCCCGATCCCGTCAGGCCCCGGGTTCGAGGATGTACACCCTCCGCCCGCGGACCTCCAGGCGGCCTTCGAAATAAAGGCGGACGGCCTCCGGGTAGATCTTGTGCTCTTCGACCAGGATGCGGGCCGCCAGGGTCTCCTCTGTGTCGTCCTGAAGGACGGGCACGACGGCCTGCAGGACGATGGGGCCCATGTCGACCTCGGCGGCCACGAAATGGACCGTGCAGCCCGAGAAGCGGACGCCCCAGTCGATGGCCTTCTGCTGGACGTGAAGGCCGGGGAACGACGGCAGAAGGGCCGGGTGGATGTTCATGATCCTGTGCTTGAAAGCGTCGCATAGCCCGGGCGTCAGGACCTTCATGTATCCGGCGAGACACACGAGGTCGATGTCCCTCGCCTTGAGCTCGCGGAGGATGGCCGCGTCGTAGTCCTCCTTGGTCGCGTGGGCCTTGGGATCGAGGAACAGGGTCTCGAGACCGCCCTCCTTGGCCTTGAGGAGGCCGGCCGCGTCCGCCTTGTTGCTGAGGACGAGGGCGATGACGCCGTCGATCAGGCCCCGGTCGACGGCCGCCCGCAGGGCTTCGAAGTTGGAGCCGCGCCCCGAAAGAAGGACGGCGATCCTCCCGTGCTTGGCCGGGCTCCGGAAATCGGGTCCGTTCATGACTCCTCCTCGGTCCGGACCCTGAACAGGTCCGGGATGGCGTTCTTCCAGAGGCGGAAAGCGTCCTCGACCGGGACCCCGAGGAGCTTCCGGCCGCGGTGGACGACGGCGATCGTCTTGCCGCCCGTCCGGCCGATGGCCTTGACCGGCGCCCCGGTCTCGCGGGCCAGGGCCTCGAGCCGGACCAGGTCCTTCGCCCGGCAGGTCAGAAGGATACGGGACTGGGCCTCGCCGAACAGGAGGGTATCGGGCCGGATGGCGTCCTCGAGGGCGACGGAGCAGCCGATCCGGCCCTTGCCGTGGAACGCGCATTCCGCAAGGCCCACGGCCAGGCCGCCTTCGGCGAGATCGTGAGCCGAGCGGACCAGGCCGGCCTCGATGGCCGCCAAACAGAGTTCCTGGACCCTCTTTTCGAGATCGAGGTCGATGGCCGGCGGCGTCCCGCGCTCGAGACCGTGGGCCACCCGGAGGAACTCGGAGCCCCCCAGGCCTTCCTTGTTCTCCCCGACGAGCACGATAACGTCCCCCGGGCCCTTGAATCCGGGGCTGGCGGCCTTGCGGATGTCGCCGATGAGGCCGACGATGCCCAGGACCGGAGTGGGATGGATGGACATCTTTTCCGTGTCATTGTAAAAGCTGACGTTGCCGCCCGTCACCGGGATGCCGAAAGCCCGGCAGGCCTCGGCCAGGCCGTCGACGACCTGCTCGAACTGCCACATGACCTCGGGCTTTTCGGGATTGCCGAAATTCAAACAGTTGGTGACCCCGATCGGCCTGGCCCCGACGCAGGCCAGGTTGCGGCAGGCCTCGGCGACGGCGATCTTGGCCCCGGCCTTCGGGTCGAGGAAGGTGTAGAGGGAATTGCCGTCCACGGTCATGGCCAGGGCTTTGCGCGATCCCTTGATCCTCTGGACGGCGGCGTCCGAGCCCGGCGGCTGCGTCGTGTTGACCTGGACCATGTGGTCGTACTGCCGGAAGACCCACTCCTTGTCGGCGATGGTCGGCGAGGTCAGAACCTCCAGGAAGGCCCGCTCGTAGTCGTCGGGCAGGAGCAGGGCGGGCAGCGGCTCCGACGCGGGCAGGGGGGAAGGGGCCCGGCTCGGCCGGCGGTAAGCCGGGCACAGGTTGACGACGGCGTCGACGGGGACGTCGACGACGACTTCGCCCTTGAACGTGGCCCGGATCCGTCCCCCCTCGGCGACCCGGCCGATGACCGGCGCGTCGAGGTCCCACTTGGCGAACACGGCCTGGACCTCGCCGACCTTGTCCGGGGCCGCCACGAGAAGCATGCGCTCCTGGGATTCCGAGAGCATGATCTCGTAGGGGGTCATGCCGGCCTCGCGCTGGGGGACGAGATCGAGGTCGATCTCGACGCCCAGGCCGCTCTTGGCCGCCATCTCGGTCGACGAACAGGTCAGCCCGGCCGCCCCCATGTCCTGGATGCCGATGATCAGTCCGAGGTCCATGACCTCGAGGCAGGCCTCGAGAAGGAGCTTCTCCTTGAACGGATCCCCGACCTGGACATTGGGCCGCTTGTGCTCGGTCTCCTTGCCGAACTCGGCCGAGGCCATGGTCGCCCCGTGGATGCCGTCCCGGCCGGTCTTGGCGCCCACGTAGAGCACGGGATTGCCGGGCCCTTCGGCCTTGGCGTAGAAGATCTTGTCCTTGTCGGCCAGACCGAGACAGAAGACGTTGACCAGGGGATTGAGGTTGTAGCAGGAGTTGAACGCGACCTCGCCCCCGACCGTCGGCACGCCGATGGAATTGCCGTAGCCGGCGATGCCCGAGACGACCCCCTCCATGACCCGGCGGTTGCCGGGCTCCGACAAGGGGCCGAAGCGCAGCGAGTCGAGGACGGCGATGGGCCGGGCGCCCATGGTGAAGATGTCGCGGAGGATGCCCCCGACGCCCGTGGCGGCGCCCTGATAGGGCTCGATGAACGAGGGGTGGTTGTGGGACTCGATCTTGAAGACCACGACCTGGCCGTCGCCGATGTCGATGATGCCGGCGTTCTCTCCGGGGCCCTGGACGACCCTCGGGCCCTCGGTCGGCAGTCTTTTGAGATGGACCCGGGAGCTTTTGTAGCCGCAGTGCTCCGACCACATGACCGAGAAGAGGCCGAGCTCGGTCAGGTTGGGCTCCTTGCCGACGAGCTCGACGATGAGCCCGTATTCCTCCTCGGTCAAACCGTGCTGCTCGAGGACCCGCTTATCGATCATGGCCGACCTTCTTCCCGGCGGCCCGGGCGGGCCTCGAGGGCCGCCGGGGGCCGGCGCTCCGGATGAGGGACTCGAAAATGACCCGACCATCCTCGCTGCCGAGCAGGGCCTCCGCGGCCCGTTCGGGATGGGGCATGAGGCCGAGGACGTTGCCCTCGGCGTTGATGATGCCGGCGATGGACGCGAGGGAGCCGTTGACGTTGGCCTCCTCGCTCGGGGCCCCGTCCGGGCCGCAGTAGCGGAACACGATCCGGCGGTCTCGCTCGAGGGCGGCCAGGGTCCGGGGCGGGGCGTAGTAGTTGCCGTCGAAATGGGCGATGGGCATCCGCAGGACCTGGCCCTTGCGGCCGGCCCGGGTGAAGGGGGTGGCGGCGTTCTCGAGCCGCACGTGGACGTTCTGGCAGAGGAACTTGAGGCCCTTGTTCCGGAGCATGGCCCCGGGCAGGAGGCCCAGCTCGAGGAGGATCTGGAAGCCGTTGCAGATGCCCAGGACCTTGCCTCCCTTGCGGGCGAAGGCCCGGACCTCCTGCATGAGAGGGGAGAAGCGGGCGATGGCCCCCGACCGGAGGTAGTCGCCGTAGGAGAAGCCTCCGGGGAGAACGACGCAGTCCACGCCCCGGAGATCGTGGTCCTTGTGCCAGAGCAGGACCGTGTCCCGGCCCATGACGTCCTTCAGGACGTAGAACGTGTCGAGGTCGCAGTTGGAGCCGGGGAACTGGACGACGCCGAAACGCATGACGCCCTTCCTCACTTGAGGAACCGCCACTCGAACTTCTCGATGATCGGATTGGCGAGGACCTTGCGGGAGATCTCGGGAATGAGGGCCTCGGCCTCCTTGCGCGTCGATCCCTCGAGCTCGATCTCGAAGACCTTGCCCTGCCGGACGTCCTTGACGGCCGCGTAGCCCATCGTGTGGAGGGCGTTCTTGACGGTCTGGCCCTGGGGGTCGAGAACGCTGTCCTTGAACGAGATGAGGACTTGGACTCTCATCGGCGGAAAACCCTTTCAAAGATGAAGTCGATCTTGTCGAGGTAGGGGTCGACGGAGAAGCAGGCGTCGAGCGCGGCCCGGTCGAGGAGCCCGGCGACATCCGGGTCGGCGGCGACCAGCTCGCGGAAATCGAGCCCTCGTTCCCAGGCCTCGAGGCTGTTCCTCTGGACGAGGCGGTAGGCCTCCTCGCGGGCCAGGCCCCGGCTCGTCAGGGCCAGCAGGACGCTCTGCGAGAAGATCAGGCCGCGGGTGGCCTCGACGTTGGCCCGCATCCGCTTCGGATGGACGGTCCAGTGGCCGATGATGTCGAGGGCCTCGGCGATGAGGAAATCGGCGAGGATGAAGGAATCGGGGAAGACGACCCGCTCGGCCGAGGAGTGGGAGATGTCCCGCTCGTGCCACAAAGCGACGTTCTCCAGCCCGACCTGGGCGTTGGCCCGGACGAGGCGGGCCAGTCCCGAGATCCGTTCGCAGCGGACCGGGTTCTTCTTGTGGGGCATGGACGACGAGCCCTTCTGGCCCTTGGTGAAGGGCTCCTCGACCTCGAGGACCTCGGTCCGCTGGAGGTGCCGGATCTCGACCGCGAATTTCTCGATCGTCGAGGCCAGCAGGGCCAGGGCCGAGAGGACCTCGGCGTGCCGATCGCGCTGGAGGACCTGGGTCGAGACCTTCGCCGGGGCCAGCCCGAGCTTTCGCAGGGCGATGCGCTCGACCCTCGGGTCGAGGTGGATGTAGGTCCCCACGGAGCCGGAGATGCGGCCGACCGAGATGGTCTCGACGGCCCGCGTGAGGCGGGCGATGTGGCGGCCGATCTCCTCGTACCAGACAAGGACCTTGAACCCGAAGGTCACCGGCTCGGCGTGGACGCCGTGGGTCCTGCCCATGCAGACCGTCCTCTTGTGCCTGAGGGCCTGCCTTTTCAGCAGCCGGTGGAGGTCTTTGAGCGGCCGAAGGACCATCTGCAGGGATTCCCTGATGAGAAGGGACAGGGCCGTGTCGACGACGTCGTAGGACGTCAGCCCGAGGTGGACGTAGCGGGAGGACGGCCCGACCTTCTCGGCGACCGACGTCAGGAAGGCGATCATGTCGTGCTTGACGACCCGCTCGATGGCGTCGATCCTTTTGACCGAGAACCCGGCCTTGTCCCGGATCTCGCGGAGGGCCGCCGGCGGGATCCGGCCCAGCTTGGCCCAGGCCTCGCAGACGGCCAGCTCGACGTCGAGCCACTTGCGATAGCGGTTCTCGTCGGTCCATACGGCGCCCATCCCGGGCCGGGTGTAACGTTCGATCATGGGGTCCAGCCTTTCACGGCGATCGGATGAAGCACTGAATGATAGCAGTACGTCGTCGGACTTGTCAACGAAAGACGGGGCGGCGGGGGCTCGGGCGCCAAGGATTTTGTATAATGGAGGTCTAAAGGAGTGAGGACCAGATGGATGAACGCCCCGATGACCTCCTGGTCGAGGCGGCCCGGGAGGGCGGGGCGGAGGCCTTTTCGGAGCTGGTCCGGCGGCACCGCCAGAAAGTCTACAGGATCCTCTATTCGATGACCCGCAACGCTTCCGATACCGACGACCTGGCCCAGGACGTCTTCCTGGCTGCCTACAGGTCCCTGTCGTCCTTCGACGGCAAGGCCCGGTTCTCCACGTGGCTTTACCGGATCTCGGTCAACACGGCCCTGAGCTTCCTCAAGAAGAAGGGCCGGGAAAAGGGACGGGCCGAGTTGCGGGAGGATATGGCGGGCGCCGAGACGGTCTCGGGAGCATTCGACGCCCCGGAGGCGAGGTCCGAGCGCCGCGAGCTGGCCGACCGCATCAGGGAAGCGGTCGATGCCCTCGCCGAGCCGTTCCGGTCGTCCTTCCTGCTGGTCGCCGACCAGGGCCTGAGCCACGCCGAAGCGGCCGAGGTCCTGGGCTGTTCGGAGAACACCGTGTCGTGGCGGCTCCACAAGGCCCGCAAGCTGCTGCGGGCCCGTCTCCAACCCTATCTCGGGGAGGTCCGGTCATGAGATGTGAACACGCGCGAAGATGGATATCGGACGCCCTGGACGGGGCCCTGCCGGCCGGCCGCCGGGCCCGTCTCGACGCCCACCTCGAGGGCTGCGGGGCGTGCCGGGATTACCGCCGGGACCTCGAGCTCATCGCGGCCGGGACCGCCGCGGGCGGGGCGGGGGAGGGGCCGCCGGCCGGCTACTGGGAGACGTTCGGCGAGCGGCTCGGACGCCGATTGGCCTCTTCGGGTGCGCCGGTGCCGACGGGCGCCCGGCCGGGGCTCCGGCGGTGGGCCTGGGCGGGGGCCGCCTCGCTGGCCGTCGCGGCCGTCGTCTACGTGGCCGTTCTCCGGCCGCCGGCGCGACCGGAGGCCGGCTGGGCGCCGAGCGGCGCCTCGCTGGCCACCATCCTCATGGAAGCCGAGGGCGACGAGGAGCTGGCCGCGCTCCTCGACCGGGAGGTCAGGGCCTCGATCGAGGACCTGGCCCCGGTCGCGGACGACGGTTTCCCGGCGGCCTTCGCCGACGACCCTCTCTTCTGGGAGGGGCTGAGCGACGAGGAGCTCAGCTTCATCGCCTCGGAGCTCGAAGTCGAGACCGATCGAGGAGTGTGACCATGAACAGGAAACGAACGATCGCCGGCCTGGCCCTCTTCGCTCTCCTGGGGAGCTGGGCCGCGGCCGCGGGCCTGCCCCAGGCGGAGCCCCAGACACGGATGAGCCTGAGGGAGAACATCAGTACCCTCTATTTGCTGCGGCTGACCCGGGCCTTGGAGTTGAACGAGGAGCAGACGGCCAGGATCTTCCCCCTCCTGACCCGGATCGAGAGGGACAAGGCGGAGCGCCAGAGGCGGCTGAATGCCGCCCTTGCCGAACTGCGGAGCGCCCTGGCGAACCCCAAAGGTGCCGGGGAGGCCCGCATCCTCGAGCTCGTCGGGCGCGTCCGGGACGACCGTGAGGCCATCCGGAGGATGGACGAGGAGGCCGAAGCCGCCTTCGATGAGGTCCTGACGGCCGTCCAGAAGGGCCGCTACCTGCTCTTCACCGTCGATTTCTACCGGACGCTGGGGCGCCACCTCGAGAAGGCCAGGCAGATGAGGCCGGGCCCGAAAAGAAGGCCTTGACAAGAAACCGAAAATCCTCTAGGATGAAATTCGTCGTTCTATATATTTCAGATTAACCTTCTGAAAAAAGAACAAATTCGAGCTCGAGGAGAGTAGGTTTTTTCCATTTTTCAAGCTTTATTCTGCAATTCCGCAATTTTTTTGAGGGATCGGGCGAACGTGGTCGGAGGTACGCCAGCGTAGCTCAGCAGGTAGAGCGGCTGATTTGTAATCAGCGGGTCAGGGGTTCGAATCCTCTCGCTGGCTTTGAAGAGGGCGTCGAGCATGGTGCGTGGTTCGGGCAGGTTCCAGAGTGGCCAAATGGGGCGGGCTGTAAACCCGCTGCGGAAACGCTTCGGAGGTTCGAATCCTTCCCTGCCCATTTTTTCCGCGGGAATAGCTCAGTTGGTAGAGCGTCAGCCTTCCAAGCTGAATGTCGCGGGTTCGATCCCCGTTTCCCGCTCGTTGCGAGGTGTTGCGGGCCCAAGTAGCTCAGTCGGCAGAGCACGTCCTTGGTAAGGACGGGGTCACCAGTTCGATTCTGGTCTTGGGCTTTTTTCGACAGAGAGTCGCGGGCCGCCGGCGACCGGCGGGAGGAGAGGAGACCCTGAGGGAAGGTTGACCATGCGAGAGATCATCACGCTCCAGTGCGGCGTCTGCAAGCGCCGGAACTATTCATCGACGAGGAACAAGAAGACGCAGACCGAGAAGCTCGAGACCAGCAAGTTCTGCCCCTTCTGCCGCAAGCACACGCCTCACAAAGAGGTCAAGTAGACAGGCGAGAGGAGAGACGGACAGGTGTGTAGCTCAAGTGGTAGAGCAGCGGTCTCCAAAACCGCAGGTTGCGGGTTCGAGTCCTGCCACACCTGCCAATTCCGTTCCCCGCGGGCCGCGTCGACGGCCCCGGTGAGCGGGACGAGAGGCCCGGGCGCCCGACAAGAGGACAAGCCATGAATGACAAGCTTCCCTGGTACAAACGGTTCGTCAATTTCCTGAAAGAGGTCAAGGCGGAGATCAAGAAGGTCACCTGGCCGTCCCGCAACGAGGTCACCAGCACGACCGTCGTGGTCATCGCCGCCACGATCTTTTTCGGCTTCTATCTGTTCCTCATGGACGTCGTCTTCTCCTGGGTCATCTCCCAGATCAAATCGCTGTTCGGCTGATCGCAAGGAAACGGATGATGGCAAAGAATTGGTTCGTGGTTCATACCTACTCGGGTTTCGAGAAGTTCGTGGCCGAGACCATCAAGCAGAAGGTCCTCGAGCTGCATCTCGAGGACCAGGTCGGACAGATCATCATCCCGACCGAGGATGTTATCGAGATCCGGGGCGGCAAGAAGGTCGTGTCCACCAAGAGGTCCTATCCCGGCTACATCCTCGTCGAGATGGAGATGAACGACGAGAACTGGCTGATGATCCGCCAGGTCCCCAAGGTGACCGGCTTCGTCGGCTCGGGGCGGACGCCGACGCCCCTGAGCAAGAAGGACGTCAGCCAGATCGTCGAGCACATGGAGACGACCTCCGAGAAGCCCAAGCCCAAGCACTCCTTCGAGAAGGGCGAGGCCGTCCGGATCATCGACGGGCCGTTCTTCAATTTCAACGGCATCGTCGAGGAGGTCAACCACGAGCGGAGCACGATGAAGGTCATGGTCACCATCTTCGGCCGGTCGACCCCCGTCGAGCTGGAGTTCCTGCAGGTCGAAAAGCTTTAGGAGGACGAGATGTCGAAAGAAGTCATCGCCAAGATCAAGCTGGAGATCGTCGCCGGCCAGGCCAGCCCGGCCCCGCCCGTGGGCCCGGCCCTCGGCCAGCACGGGGTCAACATCATGCAGTTCGTCCGGGAGTTCAACGATCGCACGGGCAAGATGGACGAAGGGACCGTCGTGCCCGTCCTCATCACGGTCTTCAAGGACAAGTCCTTCAACTTCCTCGTCAAGACGCCCCCCGCCTCCTACCTTCTCAAGAAGGCCGCCGGGATCGCCAAGGGCTCGGGGGCGCCGAACAAGGAGAAGGTCGGCAAGGTCACCTGGAAGCAGATCGAGGACATCGCCCGGACCAAGCTCGCCGACCTCAACGCCTACGACGTCGAGGCGGCCAAGAAGATCATCGAGGGGACCGCCAAGAACATGGGATTGGAGATCATCAGTGAGTAAGCTCGGCAAGAACACCCAGAAGGCGCGGGAGCTCAAGGGCACGGAGCCCCGGACATACGCCTTGGAAGAGGCCGTCGCCCTGGTCAAGAAGGCCCACTTCGCCAAGTTCGACGAGTCGGTCGACATGTCCGTCCGCCTCGGGGTCAATCCCAAGTATTCCGACCAGATGGTGCGCGGGACGGTCGTCCTGCCCCACGGCACGGGCAAGACCAAGAGGATCTGCGTCATCGCCTCCGGCGAGAAGATCAAGGAGGCCGAGGAGGCCGGCGCCGACCACGCCGGCGGCGACGACATCATCGAGAAGATCGCCGGCGGGTGGATCGACTTCGACGTCGTCATCGCCACCCCCGACGTCATGCGCGGCGTCGGCAAGCTCGGCCGCATCCTGGGGACCAAGGGCCTGATGCCCAATCCCAAATCCGGCACGGTCACCTTCGACGTCAAGAAGGCCGTCGAGGAGACCAAGGCCGGCAAGGTCGAGTTCCGCGTCGACAAGACGAGCATCGTCCATTCCCCCGTCGGCCGGGTGTCCTTCCCCGAGGACCAGCTGCTGGCCAACGCCCGGACCTTCCTCCAGGCCATCGTCCACGCCAAGCCGGCGGCCGCCAAGGGCAAGTACCTCCGCTCCGTGTTCCTCTCGTCGACCATGGGGCCGTCCTTCAAGATCGCCGAAGAGAGCCTCGAGAGCTAGCCAGAGAGGAGAAGCCGACGTGAAAAAGGAAACCAAACAGACGGTCGTCAAGGACCTCGAAGGCCTGTTCGAGGCCAATCCCACGTACTATCTCGTGGACTTCAAGAGACTGAAGGTCTCCCAGGCCGTGGAGCTCCGCAAGCTCCTCCGGAAGAATTCCTATTCCTACAAGGTCATCAAGAACCGGCTGGCCCTGAGGGCCCTCGGCGACAAGGCCCCCGAGGCCCTTCGGCCTTTTTTCCAGAAGCCCACGGCCGTCGCCTTCGCCTCGAAGGAGCCGATCGGCCTGGCCAAGCTCCTTAAGGACTTCTCCAACAACGGCAAGGTCCTCGAGGTCAAGGCCGGCCTGCTCGAGGGCCAGTACCTGGCGCCCGAGAGGTTCGACGAGGTCTGCCGGCTGTCCTCCCGCGACGAGCTCGTCGGCAAGCTGGCCGTCATGATGGCCCAGCCGCTCGTCCTCATGATGCGGGTCCTGCAGGCCCCCCTGGGGCAGGTCGGCCTGTTGATGGGCGAGCTGAAGAAAAAGAAGGACAGCGAACCGAAAACCCATGAGGTCGATCAGACCCAAGCTTAAAAAAGGAGACTCGTGACATGGAAAAACTCACCAAGGAACAGTTTTTCGCGCACCTCGACACCCTGACGATCCTGGAGCTCTCGGATTACATCAAGGAGTTCGAGACCCGGTACGGGATCAGCGCCGCCGCCGCCGTCCCCGTCGCCGCCGCCGGAGCCGCCCCTCAGGCCGAGGCCAAGCCGGCCGAGGAGAAGACCGAGTTCAACGTCATCCTCAAGAACGTCGGCGACAAGAAGATCAACGTCATCAAGGTCGTCCGGGAAGTCACCTCGCTCGGCCTCAAGGAAGCCAAGGACCTCGTGGACGGCGCCCCCAAGCCGCTCAAGGAAGGCGTGTCCAAGGAAGAGGCGGAGGCCATCAAGGCCAAGTTCGCGGAAGTCGGAGCCATTATCGAGCTTCAGTGACCGTGACCCGTTTGACGGACCTGTCCTTTCGGATGGAGGAAACGACGACACTCCAACTCTTTCTTAGAGAGTGAGCATGCCCAAAGAACCAAAAAAAGCCAACCGGGAGAGGGTTGATTTCTCGAAGATCAAGGCGGTCTTCCCCATGCCCGACCTTCTGGACATTCAGACGAAGTCCTATGCCGATTTTCTCCAGATGGAGCTCCTGCCCGAGGAGCGCTCGGAGACCGGCCTCCAGGCGGCGTTCAAGGACGTCTTCCCGATCTCCGACTTCAAGGAAACGACCGAGCTCGAGTTCCTCAGCTACTCGATCGGGACCTGGGAGTGCAAGTGCGGGAGGCTCAAGGGCGTGGACAGCTCCCGCCCCCGGTGCAAGGCTTGCGACACCCTCCTGCCGGCCGGCGCCGAGCTCACCGAGAAGGAGATCTGTCCCTACTGCGGAGCGATGAGAAAGATCGAGCTTCCGCTCTGCGAGCACTGCGGGGACAAGGTCGGGCTCAAGATCAAGTACAGCCCCATGGAGTGCATCCAGAAGGGCTACACCTACTCCATCCCCCTCAAGCTCAAGGTCCAGCTGGTGTCCTGGGAAAAGGACGCCGCCGCCAAGACCAAGCGGCTCAAGCACATCAAGCAGCAGGAGGTCTATTTCGGGGACATCCCCCTGATGACCGATAAAGGGACCTTCATCTTCAACGGCATCGAGCGGGTCGTCGTCAGCCAGCTCCAGCGGTCGCCCGGCGTCTTCTTCCGCCAGGCCGAGAACAAGGGCTTTTACATCGCCAAGATCATCCCCTACCGGGGGGCCTGGGTCGAGTTCGAGCACGACGCCAAGAACCTCCTCTGGGTCCGCCTGGACCGCAAGAAGAAATTCCTGGCCACGGTGTTCCTGCGGGCCTTGGGTTTCGGCACGGACGAGGACATCCTCAAGCTCTTCCATAAGGTCTACCGGATCGTTCCCGAGGACGGCAAGCTGTTCATGGACGTGACCGACAGCCTGGTCGGCAAGGCGCCGGCCGCCGATGTCATGGACGCCAAGGGCAAGAAGGTCCTGGCCCCGGCCAGGAAGAAGATCACCCCCGAGGTCCTGGCCGCCTTGGCCGAGGCCGGCGTCACCCGCATCCCCCTGGCCAAGAAAGAGCTCGCCGGGGCCTACTCATTGACCGGGATCAAGGGCAAGGTCCGCACCAACGAGGAGCTCAACGACGTCCAGCTCGACCTGCTCATCGGACGGGGCGAGCCGTTCGAGGTCTTCTTCCCCGAGCAGGACCGGGCCGGCTTGATCATCAGCTCGACCATCAAGAAGGACCTCCGCAAGGACCTGCCCTCGGCCCAGGGCGAGATCTACCGGAAGCTGAGACCGGGCGAGCCGCACACGGCCGAGAGCGCCCAGAACCTCTTCCACAGCCTGTTCTTCAATCCCCAGAAATACAACTTCTCCCGGATCGGACGGCTCAAGTTCAACATCAAGCTCGGCCTGCAGACGTCCCTCGACGAGAAGACCCTGACGCCCCTCGATTACGTCGAGGTCATCAAGTATCTGCTCAACATCCGGTTCGGCGAGGGATCGGTCGACGACATCGACCATCTCGGCAACCGCCGGGTCCGGTCGATCGGCGAGCTGGTCGAGAACGCCTTCCGCATCGGCCTGACGAGGATGGAGCGGACGATCAAGGAGAAGATGACCATCACGGCCGACCTGGCGGCGGCCATGCCCCAGGACCTCATCAACTCCAAGCCGGTCATCGCCGCCCTCAAGGAATTCTTCGGCAGCTCCCAGCTCTCCCAGTTCATGGACCAGATCAACAGCCTGGCCGAGATCACCCACAAGCGGCGCCTGTCGGCCCTCGGGCCCGGCGGCCTGAGCCGCGAGCGGGCCGGCTTCGAGGTCCGCGACATCCAGACGTCCCACTACGGGAGGATCTGCCCCGTCGAGACCCCTGAAGGCCCCAACATCGGGCTGATCTCGTCGCTCAGCTGCTTCGCCCGGGTCAACGACTACGGATTCGTCGAGACCCCCTACCGCAAGGTCAAGAACGGCCGGATCATCGACTACGTCAAGGTCCTCCACCCCGGGAGCAGCGACTACAAGGTCGGCGACATCGTCGAGCAGGACGCGATGCTCAAGGCCCTCGGCAAGCTCCAGGAGCAGAAGGCCCGGCAGCTGCCGGTGATGGAGCCGCACTGCTTCTACCTGACCGCCTGGGAGGAGGAGAAGTTCAACATCGCCCAGGCCAACGCCCTGGTCGACGAGCGCGGCCGGTTCACGAACGAGCTGGTCAGCGCCCGGGAGCGGGGCAACTTCAAGTTCATCCCCCGCGACCAGATCCACTACATCGACGTCTCGCCCAAGCAGCTCGTGTCCCTGTCGGCCGCTCTCATCCCGTTCCTCGAGCACGACGACGCCAACCGGGCCCTCATGGGCTCGAACATGCAGCGGCAGGCCGTGCCGCTGTTGCGTCCCGAGGCCCCGTTGATCGGCACCGGGATCGAGGGCCTGGTGGCCGCCGGGTCCGGGGACGTCGTCGTCTGCCGGCGGCCCGGGATCGTCGAGTTCGTCGACGCCGAGCGGATCATCGTCCGCGTGGACGAGAAGACCTCGGCCCGCGGCCGGGACGTCGGCACGGACCTCTATCTCCTGACGAAGTTCCTGCGGACCAACCAGAACACCTCGACCAACCACCGGCCCATCGTCCTCAAGGGCGATGCCGTCGCCCGGGGCCAGGTCCTGGCCGACAGCTCGTGCACGGACGGGGGCGAGCTGGCCCTCGGACGGAACGTCCTGTGCGCCTTCATGCCCTGGCGCGGCTACAACTACGAGGACGCCATCATCGTCAGCGAGAAGCTCATCAAGGAGGACATCTTCACCTCGCTCCACATCGTCGAGGAGACCATCGAGGCCCGGGACACCAAGCTCGGTCCCGAGGAGATCACCCGGGACATCCCGAACGTTCCCGAGAACGTCCTCCGCAACCTCGACGAGAACGGGATCGTCCGCATCGGCGCCCACGTGAAGTCGGGCGACGTCCTGGTCGGCAAGGTCGCCCCCAAGGGCGAGACCCAGCTGTCGCCCGAGGAGAAGCTCCTGAAGGCCATCTTCGGGGAGAAGGCCCTGGACGTCAAGGACGCCTCGCTCTACTGCTCGCCCGGCGTCGAGGGCACGATCATCGACGTCCGCATCTTCTCGCGGCGGGGCATCGAGAAGGGGCCGCGGGCCAAGGCCATCGAGAAGGACGAGATCGCCAAGCTCAAGCGCAATCTCGAGGACGAGATCGTCATCCTGGAGAACGAGAAGTGGGAGAAGGCCCGGGCCCTGCTCAAAGGCTCGATCGTCGAGAAGACCCAGAAGGCCGGCGGGACGACCCTGGAGAAGGGGACCAAGCTGACCGAGAAGGTCCTCGGCGAGCTCGACTTCGACGACGCCCTCAAGCTCAAGCTCGACGAGAACGACGACCGCGACGCCGAGATCAAGGACCTCGACAAGAAGGTCAAGCGGCAGATCGAGGCCCTGCGGGCGGTGTTCAAGGAAAAGGTCGACAACCTCAAGAAGGGCGACGAGCTGGCCCCCGGCGTCATCCAATCCATCAAGGTCTTCATCGCCATGAAGCGGAAGCTGTCGGTCGGCGACAAGATCTCGGGCCGGCACGGCAACAAGGGCATCGTCGCCAAGATCGTCCCCGAGGAGGACATGCCCCGTCTCCCGGACGGGACCCCCGTCGAGATCGTCCTCAACCCGCTCGGCGTCCCCTCGCGAATGAACGTCGGGCAGATCCTGGAGACCCACGCCGGATGGGCCGCCAAGACCCTCGGCTTGTGGATGTCGACGCCGGTCTTCGACGGTGCGAGCGAGGGCGAGATCAAGAAGCTGCTCAAGGAGGCCGGCCTCCCCGAGAGCGGCAAGACGTCTCTGTTCGACGGCATGAACGGCGAGCCCCTCGACCAGGAGGTCACGGTCGGCTACATCTACATGATGAAGCTCTACCACCTCGTCGACGACAAGATCCACGCCCGGTCGACAGGCCCCTATTCGCTCATCACCCAACAGCCGCTCGGCGGAAAAGCCCAGTTCGGCGGCCAGCGGTTCGGCGAGATGGAGGTCTGGGCCCTGGAGGCCTACGGCGCCGCCTTCACCCTCCAGGAGCTCCTGACCGTCAAGTCCGACGACGTCGAGGGCCGAGCCAAGATCTACGAGGCCATCGTCAAGGGCGACCTCGACTTCACGCCGGGCCTGCCCGAGTCCGTCAACGTCCTCATCCGCGAGCTGCAAAGCCTGTGCCTCAACGTCGAGCTGGAGAAAGGGGATAAGGAGGACGTCCTGCCCTGGGGCATCGCCGTTCCCTCGTCCGCTAAAGGAGAAGCCTAATGGACATCAGGCCCCCGATGACGCTCTCCCGGCCCCGGATCGACTTCGACCGGGTCCGCATCAGCATCGCCTCGCCCGAGAAGATCAAGAGCTGGTCCTGGGGCGAGGTGACCAAACCGGAGACCATCAACTACCGGACCTTCAAGCCCGAGAAGGACGGCCTGTTCTGCGCCAAGATCTTCGGGCCCATCAACGACTTCGAGTGCCTCTGCGGGAAGTACAAGAGGATGAAGTACCGCGGCATCATCTGCGAGCGGTGCGGGGTCGAGGTCACCAAGTCCAAGGTCCGCCGCGAGCGCATGGGTCACATCCAGCTGGCCTCCCCGGTGGCCCACATCTGGTTCTTCAAGAGCCCTCCGAGCCGCATCGGCCTGGTCCTCGACCTGTCCATCAAGGACCTCGAGAAGGTCCTCTATTTCGAGTCCTACATCGTCATCGACCCGGCCGACACGCCCCTCAAGGAGAAACAGCTCCTCAACGAAGAGGAGTACAAGGACGCCCAGGAGAAGTACGGCGACAAGTTCGAGGCCAGCATCGGGGCCGAGGCCATCAAGGTCCTGCTCGAGAAGATCAGCATTCCCAAGGAGGCCGAGCGCCTCCGGAAGCTGATGAAGAAGGAGACCTCCCAGCAGCGCAAGCTCCGCCACGCCAAGCGCCTGCGGGTCTTCAAGGCCCTCAAGCGGTCCGGCAACCATCCCGAATGGATGGTCCTCGACGTCGTCCCCGTCATCCCCCCCGACCTCCGCCCCCTGGTCCGCCTCGACGGCGGACGCTTCGCGACCTCCGACCTCAACGACCTCTACCGGCGGGTCATCAATCGCAACAACCGCCTCAAGAAGCTCATGGAGCTCAAGGCGCCCGAGCTCATCATCCGCAACGAGAAGCGCATGCTCCAGGAGGCCGTCGACGCCCTGTTCGACAACGGCAAGCGCGGACGGGTCCACCTGGGGGCCAACCGGCGGCCTCTCAAGTCCCTGAGCGAGGCCCTGCGCGGCAAGCAGGGCCGCTTCCGCCAGAACCTGCTCGGCAAGCGGGTCGACTACTCCGGCCGCTCGGTCATCGTCGTCGGCCCCGAGCTCAAGCTCAACCAGTGCGGGCTGCCCAAGAAGATGGCCCTCGAGCTCTTCAAGCCGTTCATTTTCAACCGGCTGGAGAAGGAGGGCCTGGTGCCGAGCGTCAAGGTCGCCCGCGAATGGCACGAGCAGGAGAAGCCCGAGGTCTGGGATTACCTCGAGGAGGTCGTCCGGGAGCACCCCATCCTCCTCAACCGCGCGCCCACGCTGCACCGGCTGGGCATCCAGGCCTTCGAGCCGCTGCTCGTCGAGGGCAAGGCCATCCAGATCCATCCGCTCGTCTGCGCCGCCTTCAACGCCGACTTCGACGGCGACCAGATGGCCGTCCACATCCCGCTTTCGGTCGAGGCCCAGGTCGAGGCCCAGACCCTGATGCTGTCGACCAACAACATCCTATCGCCGGCCCACGGGCGTCCGCTGACCATCCCCAGCCAGGACATGGTCCTGGGGTGCTACTATCTGACGCTCGAGAAGAAAAGCCTCAAAGGGGAGGGCCGGATCTTCGGGACGCCCGAGGAGGCCCTCCTGGCCCTCGAGAACAAGGACGTCGAGCTCCAGACGAGCATCAAGCTGAGGTATTCGGGGCCGTTCATGAACCTGGCCACGTATTACGACGACCAGGGCGTCATGACCTGCCCGGTCCAGGAGCTCAAGGGCGAGCTCATCGAGACGACCCCCGGCCGCCTGATCTTCAACGAGGCCCTGCCCGAGGGCTTTCCTTTCATCAACGGCATGCTCCGCAAGAAGGGCCTCGAGAACCTCATCTTCTACACCTATCTCAAGGTCGGCCTGCCGCCGACGGTCCGCATCCTCGACGCCCTCAAGGAGCTCGGCTTCACCTACGCGACACGGGCCGGTTTCTCCCTGGGCATCGACGACTTCGTCATCCCCGGCGAGAAGAAGGTCCTGGTGGAGAAGGCCCAGAAAGAGGTCCTGGACATCGAGAACCTCTACCGCGACGGGACGATCTCGTCCGGCGAGCGGTTCAACCGGGTCGTCGAGATCTGGGGGACGGTCACCGAGAAGGTCTCCAACGCGATGATCGAGGACATGAAGCGGATCAGCTTCGAGGGCCGCCAGTTGAATCCCCTGTTCGTCATGGCCGACTCGGGCTCGCGGGGCAACAAGCAGCAGATCCGGCAGCTGGCCGGCATGCGCGGCCTGATGTCCAAGCCCTCCGGCGAGATCCTCGAGACGCCCATCGTCTCCAACCTCCGGGAGGGGCTGAACGTTCTCCAGTACTTCATCTCGACCCACGGCGCCCGCAAGGGGCTGGCCGACACGGCCCTCAAGACGGCCAACTCCGGCTACCTGACGAGGAAGCTCGTGGACGTCTGCCAGGAGGTCATCGTCGATGAGCACGACTGCGGGACCCTCAAGGGCATCAACGTCTCGGCCATCGTCGAGAACGGCGAGATCATCGAGCCGTTCATCGACCGCATCGTCGGGCGCGTGGCCCTGGAGCGGGTCGTCAATCCCGACACGGGCGCGACGATCGTCGACATGAACGAGGAGGTCACCGAACGCACGGCCCAGGACTTCCAGAACATCGGCCTCGAGCGCGTCAAGATCCGCTCTGTCCTCACCTGCGAGTCGAAGCGGGGCATCTGCCAGCTCTGTTACGGGCGGAGCCCGGCCAGCGGCAAGATGGTCGAGCTCGGGGAGGCCGTCGGCATCGTCGCCGCCCAGTCGATCGGCGAGCCCGGCACCCAGCTGACCATGAGGACGTTCCACGTCGGCGGCATCGCCATGGGCGGCGCCGAGAAGTCCAAGCTCGAGGCCAAGAACGACGGGATCATCAAGTTCAACAACCTCAAGGCCGTCGAGAACCAGGACGGCACGCTCATCGTCGTCAACCGCATCGCCAACATCGCCATCCTCGATCACCGGGGCCGGGAGGTCGAACATTACCAGGTGCCCTACGGCGCCAGGATCCTGGTCCCCGAGGAGCGGGAGATCAAGGCCCGCCAGGCCTTCGCCGAGTGGGACCCCTTCAACACCTTCATCCTGACCGAGGAGAGCGGCATCGTCCGCTTCCGGGACGTCGTCCTGGGGATCAGCATGGAGGAGGTCCAGGACGAGTTCACCGGGCTCATCACCCAGGTGATCATCGATCCCAAGGACGAGAAGCTCCAGCCCCAGATCGAGGTCCTGGACCCGAAAAAGAAGGACGACAAGGGCCAGCCCGTCATCCTCCGGAAATATTTCCTGCCCTCCGGCGCCAACCTCGAGATCAAGGACGAGGAGAAGGTTTTCGCCGGGGACATCCTGGCCAAGATCCCCCGCGAGGCGGCCCGGACCAAGGACATCACCGGCGGTCTGCCACGGGCCGAGGAGCTGTTCGAGGCCAGGCGTCCCAAGAGCCCGGCGGTCATCTCCGAGATCGACGGCGTCGTCCAGATCGGCGGCCTCGTCCGCGGCTACCGCAAGATCACGGTGCGCAACGAGCGGGGCGGCGAGAAGGAGTACCTGGTCCCCAAGGGCGCTCACCTGAGCGTCTCCGACGGGGAGCGCATCCGGGCCGGCGACGCCCTCATGGACGGGCCGGTCAACCCCCACGACATCCTCCGGGTCCTGGGCGAGAAGGAGCTGGCCGAGTACCTCCTCAAGGAGATCCAGGCCGTCTACCGCCTCCAGGGCGTGCCCATCAACGACAAGCACATCGAGACCATCATCCGGATGATGCTACGCTGGGTCAAGGTCGAGGAGGTCGGGGACACGGAGTTCCTCGTGGACGAGCAGATCGACAAGTTCGTCTTCCAGGCGGAGAACGAGAAGGTCATCAAGAAGGGCGGCAAGCCGGCCAAGGCCCGCCCCTTGCTCCTGGGCATCACCAAGAGCGCCCTGAGCACGGAGAGCTTCATCTCGGCCGCCTCCTTCCAGGAGACGACCCGGGTCCTGACGGAAGCCAGCCTTTACGGGAAGGTCGACTACCTGAGGCGCCTCAAGGAGAACATCATCATGGGCCGGCTCATCCCGGCCGGCACGGGCTACAAGCATTACCGGAACGTCGAGCTCAAGGAGGAGATGCACCCCCTCCTGGTGCCGCTCGAGGACAATCTGGAGGACAAGGAGCTCCTCCCTGGGGACTGAGCCCCGAAGGGCCCCCCGGGATTTCCTCAAATTTCTTGACAGGGAAGGCGAAATTTGCTATTATCCGTCCATTCGCCTCAGGGCTATCCTCCCGGGGATGAATAAAACCGACATTAGAGTTTTAGATAGAGGAGTATTTTTCATTGCCGACCGTCAACCAACTCGTCAGGAATGGCCGGACGCCCAAGAAGTACAAGAGCAAGTCCCCGGCCTTGGAGTCTTGCCCCCAGAAGAGAGGGGTCTGCACGCGCGTTTTCACGACCACGCCCAAGAAGCCGAACTCGGCCATGCGGAAAGTGGCCCGGGTCAGGCTGACGAATAACATCGAGGTCACCGGATACATCCCCGGCGTCGGCCACAACCTCCAGGAGCACTCCATCGTCATGATCAGGGGAGGACGGGTCAAGGACCTGCCCGGCGTCCGCTATCACATCATCCGCGGCACGCTGGACACCGAGGGGGTTCAGAACCGCTTCAAGGCGCGTTCCCGCTACGGGGCCAAGAGGCCGAAGGAGAAGAGGGCGGCCGCCTAGAAGAGGAGACAACCCATGCCGAGACGCGGAATCATCAAGAAGCGCAAGGTCCCGGCCGACCCGTTCTACAACAGCACCGTCGTCGCCCGGTTCGTCAACCTCTTCCTCCGCGAAGGGAAGAAGACGACCGCCGAGAAGGTCGTTTACGGGACCATGGACATCCTCAAGGAGAAGACCAAGGAGGATCCCCTCAAGGTCCTCGAGAAGGCCCTGGAGAACGTCCGGCCGTTCCTCGAGACCAAGTCGCGGCGGGTCGGCGGGGCCAATTACCAGGTCCCGATCGAGGTCGCGCCCGGCCGGTCCTTCTCGCTGGGGGTCCGCTGGCTCATCAAGTATGCCAAGGAGCGCAACGGCAAGAGCATGCAGGAGAAGCTCTCGGCCGAGATCATCGACGCCGTGAACAACCGCGGTGGCGCGGTCAAGAAGCGCGAGGATACGCATAAGATGGCGGAGTCCAACCGGGCTTTCGCCCATTATAAGTGGTAGTCTCCATCGAAAGAGTCACAGGAGTGAACCGGTTCGATATGGAGAGAAGGTACGATGCGGTCATACCCGATCGAACGCGTGAGGAACATCGGTATCATGGCCCATATCGACGCCGGGAAGACGACCACGACGGAACGGATCCTGTTCTACACGGGTATGACCTACAAGATGGGAGAGGTGGACGACGGAACGGCCGTGATGGACTGGATGCCCCAGGAGCAGGAGCGGGGCATCACCATCACCTCGGCCGCGACGACCTGCAACTGGCAGGACCACCGGGTCAATATCATTGACACTCCCGGGCACGTGGACTTCACCGCGGAGGTCGAGCGCTCCCTGAGGGTGCTCGACGGCGCGATAGCCATACTGTGTGGAGTTGGAGGTGTCGAGCCTCAGTCCGAGACAGTGTGGCGCCAGGCCGACAAGTACCGTGTCCCCCGCATCGTGTTCATCAACAAGATGGACAGGATCGGGGCCGACCCGGAACGGGCGGTCCAGCAGTTGCGGACCAGGGTGGCGGCCAAGCCCCTGCCGATCCAGATTCCCCTGGGGCGGGAAGACGGGTTCAGCGGTGTCGTTGATCTCATTGAGAGGAAGGAGTACGACTGGGGTCGGGACATCCTGGGGACGGATTTCACCGTCCGGGAGGTCCGGGCCGAGCTTCGGGACGAAGTCGAGGAAAAGAGACGGGATATGTTGGAAATGCTGAGCGAAACGGACGACGCCCTGATGGAGAAGTACCTCGAAGGCGTCGAGGTCCCCGTCGGAGAGATCAAGGCCGCGGTCCGCCGCGGGACCCTCGATCTCCAGTTCGTCCCCGTCCTCTACGGCGCCTCCTTCAGGAACAAGGGGGTCCACCCCCTCCTGGACGCCGTCGTCGACTACCTGCCCTCTCCGGCCGACGTGCCGCCGGTCGCCGGGCGTCACCCCCGGACCGAGGCCGCCGAGAGCCGTCCGGCCGCCGACGAGGCCCCGTTCTCCGCTCTGGTCTTCAAGATCGCCAACGATCCCTTCCTCGGCAACCTGGCCTATTTCCGGGTCTATTCCGGCAAGGCCAAGCTCGGCCAGTCCGTCTGGAACGCGACCAAGGGCGAGGAGGAGAAGCTCTCGCGGCTCCTCGAGATGCACGCCAACAAGCGCAAGGAGGTCAAGGAGATCTTCGCCGGCGACATCGCCGTCATGGGCTCCTCGAAGAGCATCTCGACGGGCGACACCCTGTGCGCCAAGAACCATCCCATCGTCCTCGAGTCCATCCGCTTCCCCGAGCCGGTCATCTCGGCGACCATCGAGCCCAAGACCAAGGCCGACCACGCCAAGCTGGCCGCGACCCTCGACAAGCTGACCCGGGAGGACCCGACGCTGAACGTCGCCATCGACCCCATGACCGGGCAGACCCTGCTCAAGGGGATGGGCGAGCTCCACCTGGAGATCGTCATGGACCGTCTCGAGCGGGAGTTCAACGTGCGGGCCAACCTCGGCAAGCCGCAGGTGGCCTACAAGGAGACCATCCAGGCCCCCGCCGAAGGCGAGGGGCGTTACGTGCGCCAGGCCGGGGCCAAGAGCCTCTTCGGGCACTGCGTCGTCGCTCTCGAGCCCCTGCCGCGGGGCCGGGGCTTCGAGTTCGTCGACCGGACCCGGGGGGCCGCCATCCCCCGCGAGCTCGTCGCCGATGTCGAGAACGGCGTTCGGGAGGCCATGGAGGGCGGCGTCGTCGCCGGGTACCCGATGACCGACCTGCGGGCCGTTCTGGTCGGCGGCTCCTACCAGGAGGACGACTCGACGCCGGTCGCCTACAAGATCGCCGCGTCCCTGGCCTTCCGGGAGGCGGCCGCCAAAGCCCAGCCCGTCCTCCTGGAGCCGGTCATGAAGCTCGAGATCGTGACCCCCGACGAGTACCTCGGGGACCTCGTCGGCGACCTCAACGCCCGGCGGGGCAAGATCGAGGGCATGGAGATGCGCAGCGGGTCGCGGGTCATCCGGGCCCTGGCGCCGCTCGCCGAGATGTTCGGATACGCCACGGCCGTGCGGACCCAAAGCCAGGGCCGGGGCGTTTTCACCATGGAGTTCTCCCAGTACGACCGGACGCCGGCCGCCGTCCAGGAGGCCATCGTCGCCCGGGTCGAAGGACGCATCCCCTTCCGGGGTCAATCATAAAAAGCGTGTATCAAACCATGTCTATGCCAAGCAGGAGGTGAGCGATGGCAAAGGAAAAGTTTGCGAGGACGAAACCCCATGTCAACGTCGGCACGATCGGGCACATCGATCACGGGAAAACGACGCTGACGGCCGCCATGACCAAGGTCCTGGCGACAAAGGGCCTGGCCCAGGCCAAGAGCTACGACGACGTGGCCAAGGCCGACGCCAAGATGTTCCGTCGGGACGCGACGAAGATCCTGACGGTCGCCCTAAGCCATGTCGAATACGAGAGCGAAAAGCGTCACTACGCCCATATCGACTGCCCCGGCCACGCTGACTACATCAAGAACATGATCTCCGGCGCGGCCCAGATGGACGGCGCCGTGCTGGTCGTCTCGGCGGCCGACGGGCCCATGCCCCAGACGAGGGAGCACATCCTCCTGGCCCGGCAGGTCAACGTGCCGGCCATCGTCGTGTTCATGAACAAGTGCGACCTCGTCGACGACCCCGAGATCCTCGACCTCGTCGAGCTCGAGGTCCGCGAGCTGCTGTCGAAGTACCAGTTCGAGGGCGACAAGATCCCCGTCATCCGGGGCAGCGCGACCAAGGCCATGGAGGACATCAACGGCCCCAACGCCAAGCCGATCTGGGACCTCGTCCAGGCCATGGACGACCACATCCCCGAGCCCGTCCGGGAGATCGACAAGCCCTTCCAGATGGCCATCGAGGACGTCTTCTCGATCACCGGCCGCGGCACGGTCGTGACCGGCCGCGTCGAGCGCGGGGTCGTCAAGGTCGGCGACGAGTGCGAGATCGTCGGGCTCCGCGAGACCCGCAAGACCGTCGTCACGGGCGTCGAGATGTTCCGCAAGCTCCTCGACCAGGCCCAGGCCGGCGACAACATCGGGGCCCTGCTCCGCGGCGTCGGCAAGGACGAGGTCGAGAGGGGACAGGTCCTGGCCAAGCCCGGGTCCATCACCCCCCACCGGAAGTTCCGGGCCTCCATCTATGCCCTGACCAAGGAAGAGGGCGGGCGCCACACCCCGTTCTTCAAGGGCTACCGGCCGCAGTTCTACTTCCGGACGACGGACGTCACCGGATCGGTCAAGCTCCCCGACAACGTGGAGATGGTCATGCCCGGCGACAACATCAACCTGGAGATCGAGCTGATCAGTGACGTGGCCATGGAAAAGGCGCTCCGCTTCGCCATCCGCGAGGGCGGCCGGACGGTCGGCGCCGGGACGGTCACGGAGATCATCGAGTAGACCGGCACGCTTCCGGCGGCCGGCCGGGGCCCGGGGCCTTTCGGCGGAATTCGGAGAACAGAGGAACGAACGATGGAAAAAATCAGAATCAGGCTGCAGTCGTTTGACCACCGCTTGCTCGACCAGTCCGTCAAGGATATCGTGGTGAAAGCGAAGCGTACGGGCGCCAGCGTTGCGGGTCCCATCCCCCTGCCGACGCGCATTCACAAGTTCTGCGTCCTCCGGTCCCCCCACGTCGACAAGAAGTCCCGGGAGCACTTCGAGATGCGGATCCACAAGCGGCTCATCGATATCAGCGAGTACAACAACGAGACCATCGAGGAGCTGCAGAAGCTGGACCTGCCGGCCGGGATCGACGTCGAGATCCAGGCCTACGGCACGGGAGAATGATCATGGTCGAAGGGTTGATCGGTAAGAAGATCGGGATGACCCAGCAGTTCGACGAGAACGGCAACGTCATCCCCGTGACCATCATCAAGGCCGGTCCCTGCACGGTCGTCCAGAAGAAGGTCCGCGAGAAGGACGGCTACGTCGCCCTCCAGCTCGGGCTCGTCGAGGACAAGGGCGTCCGCAAGCCGACCAAGCCGCAGCTCGGGCACTTCAAGAAGTCGGGCGTGCCGGTCGTCAAGACCCTCCGCGAGTTCGGCTGCACCGATCCGTCCGCCGTCAAAGAGGGCGACCAGGTGCTGGTCGACATCTTCGAGGTCGGAGAGACCGTCCACGTCGTCGGGACGAGCAAGGGCAAGGGCTTCGCCGGGGTCGTCAAGAGGCACCACTTCCGGGGCGGCGACGCCGCCCACGGCTCGATGTTCCACCGGGCCCCGGGATCGATCGGCGCCTCGTCCTATCCGTCCCGGGTCGTCAAGGGCATGCGGATGGGCGGCCACATGGGCGCCGAGCGGGTGACGGTCCTCAACCTCAAGGTCGTCGAGACCGACAAGGACAATCACCTCCTCCTCGTCCGCGGGGCGGTGCCCGGGGCCAACGGCGGCACGCTCCTCATCAAGAAGGGCGCGTTCGGCGCCTCGGGCGGCAAGTGAGCGCGAAAGAGGACACCATGGCGAAATTGCAAGTCATCGATCGGAGCGGCAAGCCGTCCGCCGAAGTCGACCTTCCGGAGTCCGTCTTCTCCTATCCGGAGAAGGGACACCTCGTCTACGAGGCCGTCGTCAGCCAGCTGGGAAACCGGCGGCAAGGCACGGCGGCGACCAAGACCCGGACCGCCGTCAAGGGCGGGGGCAAGAAGCCCTGGCGGCAGAAGGGCACGGGGCGGGCCCGCGTCGGCAGCACGCGGTCGCCTCTCTGGAGGAAGGGCGGCACGGTCTTCGGGCCCCAGCCGCGGGACTATACCACCGAGCTGCCCAAGAAGGCCCGGCGCAACGCCCTGCGTTCGGCCCTGGCCGGCAAGCTCGCCGACAAGAACCTTCTTGTCGTCGAAGCCCTCGAGGTCCCGGCTCCCAAGACCAAAGAGGCCCTGACCCTCCTCAGGGCCCTCAACGTGGATTCGGCCCTGCTCGTCGACGTCGCCGCCAACGCGGACCTGTTCCTCGCGGTCAGGAACCTGCCGGCGGTCAAAGCCGTGGACGTCGGGGCCATGAGCCTGACCGACGTCCTGGGCCACACGTGGCTGGTCTTCAGCCGGCGGGCCTTCGAAACGGCCATGGAGAGATTGAAGTGAACAAAGACCCACGCAGGATCATCATCCGGCCCGTCATCACCGAGAAGAGCACCCAGCTCAAGGACGCCGATCGGGTCATCTGTTTCGAGGTCGCCCGGGAGGCCAACAAGATCGAGATCAAAAAGGCCGTCGAGCTGCTGTTCAAGACCCGGGTCGAAGAGGTCCGGACCCAGATCAAGACGGGCAAGGTCCGCCGGGTGGGGCGCAACATGGGCAAGAGGAAGGACTGGAAGAAGGCCTATGTCAAGCTCCGGGAAGGCGAGAAAATGATCGAATACTTCGAGGCGGCGTAAGATGGGCATCAAAACATACAGGCCAATGACGCCCGGCCTCCGGCACAGGACGGGCAACCGATACGAGGAGCTCAGCGGGGACCGACCCCACAAACCGTTGCTCGTTTCCCTCCCCAAGTCCGGCGGCCGCGACAACCGCGGCCGCCTGGCCATGCGGAACAGGGGAGGGGGGCACAAGAAGCTCTACCGGATCATCGACTTCAAGCGCGATAAGATCGGTATCCCGGGGATCGTCGAGACCGTCGAGTACGATCCCAACCGGTCGTCGTTCATCTCCCTGGTCAAGTACCGGGACGGCGAGCGGCGCTACATCCTCTATCCGGTCGGGCTCAAGGTCGGCCAGGAGATCGTCTCGACCGACAGCCAGGCCGACATCCTGCCCGGCAACGCCATGCCCCTGCGCTTCATCCCCATGGGCACGGTCATCCACAACATCGAGCTCCGCAAGGACAAGGGCGGCCAGGTCGCCAAGTCGGCCGGGGCCGGGGCCCAGATCCTGGCCAAGGAAGGCGATTACGCCCAGGTCCGGCTGCCGTCCTCCGAGATCCGCAAGGTCCACCTCGATTGCCGGGCGACGGTCGGCCAGATCGGCAACCTCGACCACGGCAACATCAAGATCGGCAAAGCCGGCCGGAACCGCTGGAAGGGCCGCCGGCCTCACGTCCGGGGCACGGCCATGAACCCCATCGACCATCCGCATGGCGGCGGGGAGGGCAAGGCCAAGGGCGGCCGTCACCCGGTCAGCCCGACCGGCATCCCGACCAAGGGCTTCAAGACGCGTCGGAACAAGCGGACGCAGAGCTTCATCGTCAGGCGCAGGAGCAAGTAACCATGAGCAGAGCGCTAAGAAAAGGCCCGTTCATCGACGACCACCTCCTCGAGAAGGTCCAGGCCGCGGGCACGGCGGCCGCCAAGCGCCAGGTCATCAAGACCTGGTCCCGGCGCTCGACGATCATCCCCGAGATGGTCGGTATGACCATCGGCGTCCACAACGGCCGAAAGTTCATCCCCGTGTTCATCACCGAGAACATGGTCGGGCACAAGCTCGGGGAGTTCTCCCCGACGCGGACCTTCAAAGGACACACTTCCAAGACGGCCAAGCAGCTCAAAGTAGGCAAGTAACATGAGCGAGTCCAAGCACCTATCCCACGCCGTGGCCCGGTTCGTCCGGATGAGCCCCCAGAAGGGCCGGCTGGTTGCCGATCTCATCCGCGGGCGTTACGCCGGGGAGGCCCTGACCATCCTCCGGTTCAGCGAAAAGAAGAAGATCGCGGCCATCCTGGAGAAGGTCCTCCGCTCGGCCATCGCCAACGCCCAGCAGAAGTCCTCCGACCTCGACGTCGACGGGCTGATCATCTCGAGGATCCAGATCAACGGAGGCCCGGTGGCCAAGAGGATCCGGCCGGCCCCCATGGGAAGGGCTTACCGCGTCGTCAAGCGGACCAGCCATGTCCATATCTATCTCGACGAAAAGGGGAAGTGACGCATGGGACAGAAAACGCACCCGTTCGGGTTCCGGCTAGGCTTCAACAAGCAGTGGACGTCCCGCTGGTTCGCCAAAGGACCGGACTACGCCCGCCTCATCCATGAGGACCTGCGGATGAAGAAGGCCATCAAGGAGAAGTACTTCCACGCCGGCATCTCCGAGGTCGACGTCGAGCGCATCGGCCCGAAGGTCCGGGTCATCATCCACACGGCCCGGCCCGGGATCATCATCGGCCGAGGCGGCAAGGAGATCGAGAGCCTCAAAGGGCTGCTCGAGACGATCGCCAAGCGCGACGTTTACGTGGACATCCGCGAGGTCGACAAGCCCGAGCTGACGGCCATCCTCGTCGGCGAGAGCATCGCCGTCCAGCTCGAGAAGCGCATCGCCTACCGGCGGGCCATGCGGCGGGCCGTGGACATGGCCCTCAAGATGGGGGCCAAGGGCATCAAGGTCATGTGCGCCGGCCGGCTCGGCGGCGTCGAGATCGCCCGGTCCGAGTGGTACCTCAAAGGGCAGCTGCCTCTCCAGACCTTGCGGGCCGACATCGATTTCGCCTTCACCGAGGCCTTCACGACCTACGGCCAGATCGGCATCAAGGTCTGGGTCTACCGGGGCGACGTCGAGAAGGCCAAGATGACCTCCCAGATGGCGGAGGTCGAGGAGATCTAGCCATGTTGATGCCCAAGAAGGTCAAGTTCCGCAAGCAGCAGCGCGGCCGGATGAGGGGCAAGGCCGAGCGGGGAGGCACCCTGACGTTCGGCGAGTTCGGCCTCCAGGCCCTCGAACCCGGCTGGCTGTCGTCGCGGCAGATCGAGGCCGGGCGCATCACGATCACCCGGCACATGAAGAGGAAGGGCAAGCTCTGGATCCGGACGTTCCCCTGGAAATCGGTCACCAAGAAGCCGACCGAGGTCCGCATGGGGAAGGGCAAGGGCGACCCCGAGTTCTGGGTCGACGTCATCCGCCCCGGTAAGATCATCTTCGAGATCGAGGGCGTCGATGAGGTCATGGCCCGTGAGGCCATGCGCCTGGCCGCGCACAAGCTGCCCGTCAAGACCCGGTTCGTTTCCCGGGAAGGGAGGGAGCTGCGATGAAGATCCGGACCCTGAGGGACATGTCGGCCGATGAGCTGCGGGCCAAGCAGTCCGAGCTCGACGACCAGCTCTACAAGCTGCGCTTCCAGAAGTCGCTGGGGCAGTTGGACAGCCCGATGAAGATCAAGAACATCAAGAAGGACATCGCCCGCATCAGGACCCTCCTGAACGAGACGCGGAAGGCGACGGAGTAGAGAATGGATACCATCGCACAGAAACGGAAGACGACCAAGATCGGGACGGTCATCGCCAGGAAGATGAACAAGACGGTCACCGTCCAGGTGGTCCGGCAGATCCGGCACCCCCTCTACAAGAAGATCGTCCGGAGGAAGCAGAGCTTTCTTGTCCACGACGAGACCGAGAAGTGCCGGATCGGCGACGTGGTCCGGATCATCGAGACCCGGCCCATCAGCAAGCTGAAGCGGTGGCGGGTCCTCGAGACCGTCGGGATCAAGCCGGCCCTGACGGCCTCGGAGATCGCCGAGGTCGAGCCCGCCCCCGAGCCGGAGGCCGCCCCCGAGCCGCAGGCCGTCTCTGAGCCGGAGGCCGCTCCCGAGCCGGAGGCCGCCTCCGAGCCGGGCCCCGAAGAGGAGCCGCCCGCCGAGCCCGCCGAGGGAGAGCCCCGATGATCCAGATGCGCACGATGCTCAAGGTCGCCGACAACTCCGGCGCCCGGAAGATCCAGGCCATCACGCCGATCGGCGGCGGGGTCGGCCGGGTGGCCCGGATCGGGGACGTCATCTCCGCGTCGGTCAAGGAAGCCGAGCCGGAGAGCAAGATCGGCAAGGGCAAGGTCGTCCGGGCCGTCGTCGTCCGGACCCGCAAGGAGCTGCGCCGCAAGGACGGCTCGTACATCCGTTTCGAGGACAACGCCGCCGTGATCATCGACAAGGCCGGGGAGCCCCTGGGGACCCGGGTCTTCGGACCCGTCGGCCGGGAGCTTCGCGAGCGGAAGTTCATGAAGATCGTGTCCCTGGCCCCGGAGGTCCTGTGATGGCCAAGATCCAGCTCAAGAAGAACGACCTCGTCGTCGTCATCCGCGGCAAGGACAAGGGCAAGACCGGCAAGGTCCTGAAGCTGTTCCCCGAGACCAACCGGGTCATCGTCGAGCGCATCAACTTCAGCAAGCACTTCGTCCGGGCCGACCGCAGCAAGAACGTCCAGGGCGGGGTCATGGAGAAGGAGACGCCCATCCACGTCTCCAACGTCATGCTCTTCTGCTCGGAGTGCGGCCAGGGCGTCCGGGTCCGTAACCGCCGGCTCGAGGACGGCAGCCTCATCCGGCTCTGCCACAAGTGCGACGCCCAGATCGAGAAACAGAAGTGAGGGTTCCATCATGAGCCGCTTATTCGAGAGATACAGGACGGAGGTCGTCCCCGAGCTCCGCAAGGAGCTGGGCATCGACAATGTCATGGCCGTCCCCCGCTTGGAGAAGATCGTTGTCAACGTGGGGGCCGGCGACGCCATCCAGAACATCAAGCTCCTGGACACGGCCCGGGCCGAGCTCGGGCTCATCACGGGGCAGCTGCCGGCCGTCCGGCGGGCCAAGAAGTCCATCTCGTCCTTCAAGCTGAGGGCGGGACAGCCCATCGCCTGCTTCGTGACCCTGCGGGGCCGGCGGATGTACGAGTTCTTCGACCGGCTCGTCAACATCGTCCTGCCCCGCGTCCGCGACTTCCGCGGAGTGCCGCCGGCGTCCTTCGACGGCCGGGGCAACTACACCCTGGGGATGCGCGACCAGCTCGTGTTCCCGGAGATCGACTACACGAAGGTCGAGAGGCCCCGGGGCATGAACATCACGATCGTGACCACGGCCCGGACGGACGAAGAGGCCCGGGCCCTGCTCAGGAAACTGGGCATGCCGTTCCGGGAATCCTGAGAAGCGAGGTAGAACGTGGCAACAACCGCACGTATGGCCAAGATGGTCCGCAAGCCGAAGTACGGGATCCGCGTCCGGCGGCGCTGCCGCCTCTGCGGGCGCTCCCGCGGCTATTACCGGAAGTTCGACCTCTGCCGGTTGTGCTTCCGACAGCTCGCCCTCAAGGGGGAGATCCCGGGCGTCACGAAATCGTCGTGGTGACAACGAGGAAAGGAACGAAGCCATGGATCCCATCGCCGACCTGCTGACACGGATTCGCAACGCCGCGAAGTCCAAGAAGAGAGAGGTCAACATCCCGGCCTCCAAGACCAAGATCGAGATCGTCAGGATCCTCAAGGAGGAGGGCTACATCCGGAACTTCAAGGTCCTCGACGACGGCAAGCAGGGCCTCATCAACGTGACCCTGAAATACGCCGAGGACAACGCCAGCGTCATCAGCGGCCTGCGGCGGATCAGCAAGCCCGGCTGCCGGATCTTCTGCACGAAGGACAACGTCCCCAAGGTCCTCGACGGTCTGGGGCTGGTCATCGTCTCGACCTCGAAGGGGGTCATGGCGGGCCGGAAGTGCGAGGAGATAGGCGCCGGCGGGGAAGTGCTCTGCAGCATCTGGTAGGCGCGGAAAGAGGTCATCATGTCTAGAGTCGGAAAGAAGCCGATCCCGATCCCGGCCGGGGTCACCGTCACCATCCATCCCGGCCGGGTCGATGTCGAAGGGAAGAAGGGCAAGCTGTCGGCCCCCCTCTACGAGGGCATCCGGGCGTCCCTGGAAGGCGGCCAGCTGGTCCTCGAGAGGGATGCCGAGACGAAGACCGTCCGGACCTTCCACGGCCTGTGCCGGGCCTTGGCCCGGAACGCCGTTCAGGGGGTCACCGAGGGGTTCGAGAAGAAGCTGGAGATCTTCGGCGTCGGCTACAAAGCCAAGGTCGAGAAGGGCCAGCTCGAGATCAGCCTGGGCTACTCCCGGCCGATCCTCTACGCCATCCCCGAGGGCGTCGAGATCATCGCCGAGAAGCCCACGCTCCTGACGGTCCGGGGGATCGACCGGCAGAAGGTCGGCCAGGCGGCCGACGACATCAAGCGCCTCCGCCTGCCGGACCCTTACAAGCAGAAGGGTGTCCGCTACGCCGGCGAGAGGCTCATCAAGAAAGAACGAAAGGCGGGGGTGAGCGGTGCTTAAAGACAAGACGATCGCCAAGAAGGTCCGGGACTCCCGCCTCCGGAAGCGGATCCGGGAGAAGATCCGGGGAACGCCCGAGCGGCCCCGGCTCCACGTGTTCAAGAGCAACAGCTACATCTACACCCAGGTCGTCAACGATGAGGCCGGGGTCGTTCTCCTGGCGGCCTCGACCCTGGAGAAGGAGTTCCGGGAGTCGTCCAAGAACAGCAAGAACAAGGAAGCCTGCGAACGGCTCGGCGCGATGCTGGCCAAGCGGCTCAAGGCCGCCAAGATCGAGAGCGTCGTGTTCGACCGGGGGACGACCCCCTACCACGGACGCGTCAAGGCCCTGGCCGAGGCCATCCGCAAGGAAGGGATCCGGTTCTGAGGCCGGGAGCGAGCGAGAGGAGACGAGAGCGTGGAAGATAGAAGATTCAGAAGGGTCGGGGTCGTCGACGAAGACGGCATGGAGCTCAAGGACCAGGTCATCTCCATCCGCCGGGTCACCAAGGTCGTCAAGGGCGGCAAGAACCTCAGCTTCTCGGCCCTCGTCGCCGTCGGCGACGAGAAGGGCCGGGTCGGCATCGGCAAGGGCAAGGCCCGGGAGGTCCCGCAGGCCATCTCCAAGGGGATCGAGGCCGCCAAGAAGGGCATGTTCCGGGTCCCCCTGGCCGACACGACCATCCCCCATCTCGTCAAGGGCGTGGACGGGGCCGGCCTGGTCGTCCTTCGCCCCGCCTCGAAGGGGACGGGGGTCATCGCCGGCGGCGCCGTCCGGGTCATCATGCAGCTGGCCGGCATCCGGGACATCCTGACCAAGTCCATCCGGAGCACCAACCCGATCAGCGTCGCCAACGCGACGGTGGACGCCCTGCGCCGCCTCCGGAGCCCCGACGACGTGGTCCGGATCCGCGGAAAGGCGAAAGGTGCGCTATGACGCGAAAAGAGACCGCAGCGAAGAAGAGCCCCCAGGGGACCCCTGGTCCGGCCGCCCCGCAGGCCGGTTCCCTGAGGATCACCCTCGTCCGCAGCCTCATCGGCTACACGCGGGACCAGCGGGAGACGGCCAAGGGACTCGGGCTGAGGAAGATCGGGTCCAGCGTCGTCCGCCCGGGGAGCCCGGAGATCCTCGGGATGGTCCGCAAGATCTCCCATGTCCTGAAAGTGGAGGCGGTGGAACAGCCATGAATCTCAGCAACCTGAAACCAGCCCCGGGATCGAGACGGAAGAGGAAGCGGGTCGGGCGCGGGCCCGGCTCCGGCCACGGCAAGACGTCGGGCCGCGGGCACAAAGGCCAGCTCTCCGGCAGCGGATATTCCCGCAAACGGGGCTTCGAAGGCGGGCAGATGCCTCTTGCCCGCCGCATCCCCAAGCGGGGCTTCACGAACATCTTCCGCGTCGAGTACACGGCCGTCAACCTCGACCGTCTGGGCCGGATCGACAAGGACGAGATCCGTCCCGAGGACATGGTCGAATCGGGCCTGATCAAGAGCGTGTCGGAGAGGATCAAGGTCCTCGGCCGGGGCGAGCTGGCCGTGGCCAAGACCATCCACGCCCACCGGTTCTCCGCGTCGGCGGTCAAGAAGATCGAGGACAAGGGCGGGCGGACCGTGACCATCGGGAAAGACCCATGTTAGAGAGCATCCGCAACATCTTCAGCATCCCCGAGCTGCGCAAGAGGGTCATTTTTACCCTCCTGCTCCTCGCCGTCTACCGCATCGGCGGTCAGATCCCCAATCCGGGTCTGTCGGCGGCCGCCCTGGAGGAGTTCTGGCAGTCCCAGAGGGGCTCCCTGCTGGGCTTCATCGACCTGTTCTCGGGTCAGAACATGTCCCGGATGACCATCTTCGCCCTGGGCATCATGCCCTACATCAGCTCGTCCATCATCCTTCAGCTGCTGACGGTCGTCTGGCCGTACCTCGAACGGCTGTCCAAGGAAGGGGAGCTCGGGCGCAAGAAGATCACCCAGTACACCCGGTACGGGACGATCATCATCTGCCTCATCCAGTCGTTCGGCATCGCCATCTTCCTCGAGAGCATCCGCACGCCGGCCGGGGCCCTCATCGTGCCCAATCCCGGATTGGGCTTCAAGCTCCTGACCGTCCTGACCCTGACGACGGGGACCGTCTTCGTCATGTGGCTCGGCGAGCAGATCTCGGAACGGGGCATCGGCAACGGGATCTCGCTGATCATCTTCGCCGGCATCGTCGTCAGCTTCCCGAGCGGTCTCGGGAACCTGCTCGTCGGCCTGCGGAACGGGACCATGGACCCCCTGACCCTGCTCTTGCTGGGGGCCCTCATGCTGGGCGTCGTGGCCTTCATCGTGTTCGTCGAGCGCGGCCAGCGCCGCATCCCGGTCTCCTACGCCAAACGGGTCGTCGGGCGCAAGGTCTACGGCGGCCAGAGCACGCACCTGCCGCTGCGGGTCAATACGGGCGGGGTCATCCCGATCATCTTCGCCGCCTCGGTCATCACCATCCCCTCGACACTGGCCAGCCTCATCAAGGTCCCGGCCGTCCAGAACATCGCCGCCCAGTTCGCGCTGGGCATGCCCCTCTACAATCTGTTCTACATCGCGGCCATCATCTTCTTCACCTACTTCTACATCTCGATCATCTTCAATCCCGTCGACGTGGCCGACAACCTCCGCAAGTACGGAGGGTTCATACCCGGCATCCGCCCGGGCAAGAACACCTCGGACTACATCGACGAGGTCCTCAGCCGGATCACCCTGGTCGGCGCCGTCTATCTGGCGGCCGTGGCCATCCTGCCCGAGTTCCTCATCACCGGCTTCAAGGTCCAGGCGCTGCCGTGGATCGGGCCCTTCCTCGAGGCCAACTTGCCGAGGTTCATGACCCAGGGACTGGGCATCGACTTCTACTTCGGCGGGACGTCGATCCTGATCGTCGTCGGCGTGGCCATGGACACCATGCAGCAGATCGAGGCCCAGCTCGTCATGCGGCACTATGACGGCTTCATGCGCCGGGGCCGGATCCGGGGGAGAAGGGGATGAGGATCATCCTCCTGGGCGCCCCGGGGAGCGGGAAGGGGTCCGTCGGCGAGCGGCTCCGCGACGCCACGGGGTTCCCCTGGATCTCGACGGGAGATCTGCTCCGCGAGGCCGTCCGGGACCGGACCCCCCTCGGGCTGAGGGCCGAGACCCAGCTCGGCAAGGGGGGCCTCGTCGACGACGAGACCGTCCTCGGCCTGCTCCGCGAGCGGCTGGCGCGGCCCGATTGCCGGCAGGGGTACATCCTCGACGGCTATCCCCGCAACATCGAGCAGGCCGCGACACTGGCGCGGATCGACGGCTCCCGGCCGGAGGTCGTCTTCGAACTGGAGGCCCGGGAGGACGTCGTCGTCCGGCGGCTTTCGAGCCGGCGGATCTGCCCGTCGTGCGAGGCCATCTATAACACCGTCAGCAAGCCCCCCCGGGTCGAGGGCGTCTGCGACGTCTGCGGCGCGGCCCTCATCCAGCGGGCCGACGACCGGGCCGAGGTCATCCCGGAGAGGATGAGGACCTATCGGGCCAAGACAGAGCCCCTGGTGGCCACCTACGAGGCCCGGGGCGTGCTTCACCGGATCGATGCCAGCGGGAGCCTCGAGGAGACCGTCCGGCCCATTCTGGACATCCTGGGCGGCCTCCTGGAACCGCGGAAAAGGGACGGGCGATGATCATCTTGAAGTCCGAGGCGGAGCTCGAGGCCATGCGCCAGAGCAGCCGGATCCTGGCCCGTGTCCTGTCCGAGCTCGAGCCCCTGGTCCGGCCGGGTATCCGGACCCGCGACCTCGACCTCTACGCCGAGAAGAGGACCCGGGAGCTGGGGGCCGTGCCGGCCTTCAAGGGCTACCGGGGATACCCGGCGTCGGTCTGCATCTCGGTCAACGAGGAGATCATCCACGGCATCCCGTCGGGCCGGATCGTTCAGGACGGCGACATCGTCAGCCTCGATTTCGGGATCCTCTACGAGGGCTTCTTCAGCGACTCGGCGCTGACCGTCCCCGTGGGCCAGCCGAGCCCCGAGGCCCGCAACCTGGTCGAGGCCGCCGAAAGGGCTTTCTACCGCGGCCTCGAGCAGATGCGGGACGGCAACCGTCTGTCCGACATCTCTTCGGCCATCCAGCGGTCGGTCGAGAGCGAGGGCTTCTCGGTCATCCGCCAGTTCGTCGGGCACGGCATCGGGCGGGCCCTCCACGAGGAGCCTCAGGTCCCCAACTTCGGGAGCCCGGGCCGGGGCCCCCGGATCCGGCCGGGGATGACCCTGGCCATCGAGCCGATGATCGCCCAGGGCGGCTGGGAGGTCGACGTCATGGAGGACGGCTGGACGGCCGTCACCCGGGACCGGAGCCTGGCCGCGCATTTCGAGCACACCGTGGCCCTGACAGCGGACGGCCCCGAGATCCTGAGCGCCCGGGCGGGCGAAGCGGACCGGTCGAGGCCGGCCGTTCCCAAGGAGAGTCCTCATGCCTAAGCAGGACATGTACGAAGCCGAGGGGGTCGTGCTGGAGACCCTGCCCAACGCGATGTTCCGGGTGGAGCTCAGCAACAAGCACGTCATCCTGGCCCACATCTCGGGCAAGATGCGCAAGCACTTCATCCGCATCCTGCCGGGGGACCGGGTCCTCATCGAGCTCTCCCCGTACGACCTGACGAAAGGCCGCATCACCTATCGATACAAGTAAAAGGACGGGACGATGAAAGTCAAAGCATCCGTGAAAAAGATCTGCCGGAACTGCAAGATCGTCCGGCGCAAGGGCCTGGTGCGGGTGATCTGTTCCAATCCGAGGCACAAGCAAAAACAAGGTTAAACGAGGTCAACATGGCACGTATCGCGGGTATCACGCTCCCCCCGGAGAAGAGGATCGAGGTCGGGCTGACCTACATCTACGGGATCGGCCGCTCCAAGTCGCGGAAGATCCTCGAAGAGGCCAAGATCGACATGGACAAGAAGGTCAAGGCCCTTTCTGAGGACGAGGTCAACAAGATCCGTCAGATCATCGAGAAGCGCGAAAAGATCGAGGGCGACCTCCGCAAGGAAGTCACCATGAACATCAAGCGGCTGGTCGACATCAGCTGCTACCGGGGCATCCGCCACAAGCGGAAGCTTCCCGTCCGCGGCCAGCGGACCAAGACCAACGCCCGGACCCGCAAGGGGGTGCGCGGGCAGCGGATCAAGAAAACCAGGGACAAGAAGGCGTAAGGAGGGCCGCCGGATATGCCTAAAGCCAGCGCGAAGAAGAAGAAAGTCCGGAAGGAGATCGGGTTCGGCGTGGCCCACATCCAATCCTCCTTCAACAACACGATCATCACCATCACCGATAAGACGGGTGCGGCCGTCGTCTGGGCCAGCGCCGGGACGGCGGGCTTCAAGGGCGCCCGCAAGGGCACGCCCTTCGCCGCCCAGCTCGCGGCCAAGGACGCGGCCACCAAGGCCAAGGACTTCGGCGTCCGCTACGTCGACGTCCGGCTCACCGGCCCGGGTTCGGGGCGTGAATCGTCCATACGCGCCCTGCAGGCCGCCGGCCTGGAGATCAAGTCCATCCGGGACGTCACGCCCATCCCGCACAACGGGTGCCGGGTCAGGCGGAGACGGCGGGTCTGAGGCCGGGAGGAGAGGACCATGGCGAAACACCAAGCATCGGATTGCCGGCTCTGCCGGGTCGAAAAGAACAAGCTCTATTTCAAGGGCCACAAGTGCCTGACGGACAAGTGCCCCCTCGAGCGCCGGGCCTATCCCCCGGGGCAGCACGGGCGGTCACGGAAGCGCATCCTCGGGTACGCCATCCAGCTGCGGGAGAAGCAGAAGCTCAAAAGATATTACGGGATGTCGGAGGAGCAGTTCCGGTTCTTCTTCGAGCGCGCCGAGCGCCAGAAGGGGGTGACCGGCGAGAACCTTCTGTCCATGCTCGAGAGGCGGCTGGACAACGTCCTCTTCCTGATGGGGTTCTCCCTGTCCCGGTCCCACGCCCGCCAGCTCATCGCCCACGGGCACGTCCGGGTCAACTCCCGCAAGGTCGACATCCCCTCCGCGCTCGTCAAGCCCGGCGACGTCGTCGGCTTCCGGCCGCGGTCGGCCCAGAGCGAGGACATCCAGGCCGTTGCCGCCTCGAACAAGGGCAAGTCCGTGCCCGGCTGGCTGAACGTGGACTGGGAGAACCTGACGGGGCGGGTGGCGGCCAATCCCACGCGCCAGGACGTCACGCTCCCCGTGGAAGAGCACCTGGTCGTCGAGCTGTACTCCAAGTAGCGCCCCGGGCCGAACGGAGGGCATCCTCAGAAGGAGGTCACATGATTGAAACGAATTTCCAAAGGCCGAAGTACCTGGAATGCGACTATGAGACCCTGACCGAGAAGTACGGCCGGTTCCAGGCCCAGCCGTTCGAGCGGGGCTACGGCGTCACGGTCGGCAACGCCCTGCGGCGGATCCTCCTGTCGTCCATCACCGGAGCGGCCATCACCGGCGTCCGGATCCAGGGCGTGCTCCACGAGTTCTCCACCCTGCCCGGCGTCGAGGAGGACGTCACGGACATCCTCCTCAACCTCAAGAGCATCCCCCTGAAGCTGCAGGGGGAGGAGGCCCGACGGATGACGCTCAAGAAGACCGGCCCGGCCGAGGCCAAGGCCTCCGACATCGGCGCCGACTCCGACATCCAGATCCTCAACGAGGACATTCACATCGCCTCCCTCGACACCGACGGCTCCCTGGACATCGAGATGATCGTTCAGAACGGCCGCGGCTACGTGCCGGCCGATCAGAACTTCGATCCCGACCTGAGCGTCGATTACATCCCCCTCGACTCCTCCCATTCGCCCGTCCTCAAGGTCAACTACAAGGTCGAGCCGGCCCGTGTCGGCAAGCGGATCGACTACGAAGGGCTGACCCTCGAGGTCTGGACGACCGGCGCCATCCGGCCCATCGACGCCCTGTCGCAGGCCGCCAAGATCATGCGCGACCACTTGGGCATCTTCCTCAACGTCGTCGACGAGCCGCTCGAAAAGGACCAGGCCCCGTCGAAGAAGGACATCCCCTACATGCTCCAGGCCGATGTCCTGGCCCGGACGATCGATCACCTCGAGTTGTCCGTCCGGTCCAACAACTGCCTGCGATCGGCCGGCATCGAAAGAATCTACGAGCTCGTCCAGAAGACCGAGGAGGAGCTCCTCAAGACCAAGAACTTCGGCCGCAAGTCCCTCGCCGAGATCAAGGAGACCCTGGCCAACATGAACCTGGGGCTCAACCTCGAGCTCCACCCCCGCCTCCTCGAGCGGATCAAGGCGGAGATCAAGGAAGGCCCGAAAGAGAAGGAACCCGAGGAATGAGACACCAAGTCAAGCGAGGCAACCTCAGCCGCAACACCGCCCACCGCCGGGCCCTCCTCCGCAACCTCGTCACCTCGTTCCTCGAGAAGGAGCGGATGAGGACGACCCTGGTCAAGGCCCGGACGGCCCGGCCCATCGCCGAGAAGATGATCACTCTGGCCAAGAGGGGCACCCTCCATGCCCGCCGCCAAGCCCTGGCCTACATGACCAAGGAATCGGCCGTCAAGAAGCTCTTCGATGAGATCGGCCCGCGCTTCTCGGAGCGGCCGGGAGGATACACCCGGATCGTCAAGCTGGCCCCACGGGCCGGCGACGGCGCCCCGATGGCCATGCTTGAGCTCATCGGCTCCGAGTTCCAGAAGAAGGCCAAGAAGAAGAAAGAGGCCAAGAAGCCCGCCGCGAAGTAAGGCGCGCGACACCCCGAGGGCCCGGCGGCCGCCGGGCCCTTTTTCATTTTATCGGCGGTCGAGGGGCGCCCTCTGCTCGGCTTGGCGATGGATATCGTCCCCGGCCTCGCCTGGCGGGCTAAAGAGTACGTCCGACCTGGATGGTCAGCTTCTGGCCGACGATGACGATGTCCGAATCCAGGCCGTTGGCGGCCTTGATGAGGTCAACGGTCGTCCGGTAGGACCGGGCGATCTGGAAGAGCGTGTCGCCGGCCCTGACCGTGTAGGTGACCGTCTCGCCGGGCTTGCCGTCGGGGGCCGGAGGCGGCGCGGGCGAGCCGCCGCGGGTCGGGATGCGCAGGACCTGGCCGATGCGGATGATGGTCCGGCTGCGGAGGTTGTTGAGCCGGACGATGGCGTCGACCGAGGTCCGGTACCTGCGGGCGATGGCCCCCAGGGTGTCGCCGCGCCGGACGACGTAGCGCTCGGCGATGACGTCGGGCGGCACGTACTGGGGGAGGGCCGTGACGCAGGCCAGGCACTTCTCTCCCGTGCCCTCGGGCACGCGCAGCTCGTAGGGATAGTTCGGCGTCGAGTCGTGGCGCAGCTCCGGGTTGAGGACGGTCAGCCGGCCGGTCTCCAGGCCCATCGACTGGGCCAGCGCGGCCAGCTTGACAGGCGTGGCGATCTCGACGACCTCGTAGCGCAGCGGCGGCTCGGGGGCCGGCAGCTCGAAGCCGTACTTGGCCGGGTCGCCGACGATGAGCAGGGTGGCGATGAACCGCGGCACGTGGCGGGCCGTCTCGTAGGGCAGGTTGTTGAACAGGTCCCAGAAGCTGTCGAAGTAGTTGACCCGCTGGGCCCGGATGACCCGCTGGACGGCCATCTCGCCGCAGTTGTAGGCGGCGACGGCCGTGGTCCAGTCGCCGAACAGGTCATGGAGCTCGGTCATGTACCTGATGGCCGCCCGGGTGGCCTTGACGGGGTCCATGCGCTCGTCGACGTACTTGTCCTGCTTGAGGCCGTACCGGTAGCCCGTCGAACGGATGAACTGCCACATCCCGAGGGCCCGGGCCCGGGACAAGGCCCGGGGCTTGAAGGCGCTCTCGATGAGCGGGACCCAGGACAGCTGCTCCGGCAGGCCCTCCTTGCGGAGCTCTTCGAGGATCATCTCCCGGTACAGCCCCGAGCGACGGTAGGCCTCCTCGAACGATCTTCGCTCGGCCTTCTGGAAGGACTGGATCTCCTTCATGACCCATTGGTTCTCGACGAGGGGGATGGAGCCGTTGACGTGGGAGGCGACGGTCGTCCGGGAAGCGTAGATCTTCTGGATGCGCTGGGCGACGAGGATGCGCAGGTCGTTCTTCTCCTGAAGGAGGGGAGAGTCCGGGGGCAGGTCGAGCCTGAGGATCAGGCCGTAGGCGTCGTCGAGCCGGGCCAGGGCCCCGTCCATGTCGTTGCGCTCGATGGCCGCCAGCGATTCCTCATAGGATCGGAAAGCCGCTTCGAGGAGGGCGGCCGCGTCCTGTTCGCTTTCCGGGGCCGGCTCCTGGGAGGGCGGGGTCTCGGCTTCGATGGTCTCTTGGGCCGCGGCGGTCGAGGCGGCCGTCTCGGGCGCCGGGTCCGGGGCTTCGGCGGCGGGCGCGGCCGGGGCCGGCGACGGAGAGGGTGGGGCGGCCTGGGGGGCCGGTTTCGGACCGGTGCAGGCGCCGAGGGCGAGAGAGAACACGGCCAGAAGGATAGGGACGAGAGGCCGATGTCGGAAATCCATTATGGGAGTTCTTTTATACCACACGGGGCCGGGGCCGTCAACCGCCCGTCGCCGGCCAGCGGCCCGCGCCCGGCTCCGGAGGTCGGCTAGGGATCGTCAACGGGAGCGGCGGTGCCATTCCCAGGCCGTCGCGACGATCGTTTCGAGCGAAGAGAGCCGGGGCGTCCATCCGAGGGCCTTGGCGGCCTTCTCCTTGGAGGCCAGGAGCACGGCCACGTCGCCGGGCCGCTTCGGGCCGATGGTGCGAGGAACGTCCCGGCCGATGACCTTTTCGGCGGCGGCGACGACCTCCAGGACCGAGTGCCCTTTCTCCGTGCCGAGATTGTAGACGTCGGCGGGGGCCCCGGCGAGGAGCGCTTTGAGGGCCAGGACGTGGGCGGCGGCCAGGTCGGTGACATGGACGTAGTCCCGCACGGCCGTGCCGTCGGGGGTCGGGAAGTCCCCGCCGTAGATCTGCAGGCCCGGTCCCCGACCCAGGGCGCTGAGGAGGATGTTGGGGACGAGGTGGGTTTCGGGCTCGTGGCATTCCCCGGTCCGGCCCTGCGGGTCGGCGCCGGCGGCGTTGAAGTAGCGGAGCGAGATCGACCGCAGTCCGCCGGCCCGGACGCAGTCCTCGAGGATGCGCTCGACCATGCCCTTGGTCCGGCCGTAGGGATTGACCGGGTTCAGGGGGTGGGTCTCGGGGATGGGGGTTTCGAGCGGGTCGCCGTAGACGGCGGCCGAGGACGAGAAGATGAGCCGGTCGACGCCCGTCTCGAGCATGGCGTTGATCAGGTTGAGGCTGATGAGGAGGTTGTGGCTGTAATACTTGAGGGGCTCCCGGATGGATTCGCCGACCTGGATGAGGGAGGCGAAGTGGAGGACGGCCGAGAAGCTCCGGGAACGGAGGAGACGGCGGACGGCGCCCTCTTCCCGAAGGTCGACCTGGACGAAGGGAACGTCCCGGACGAGCTCGCGCTTGCCGCTCGAAAGATCGTCGACGACCAGGACGTCGAACCCCTCGCGGACCAGCTCCCAAACGGTGTGCGATCCGATGTAGCCGGCGCCGCCGGCGACGAGAATGCTCATATGCCCTTCCTTTTCAGCATCTTGCGAGCCCTCTCGAGGCCTTGGCCCTTGGTCTCGAAGCCGCCGTCGAGCTGCTGCCGGTAGAGCTTCTTGAGGATCTTGCCCATCTCCGGGCCCGGGGGGACGCCGAGCTCGATCAGGTCGCGGCCCATGATCAGGGGTTTGATGGTCTCCCTGTTGACCCGCAGCTCCTCGAAGCTGCGGAGCAGCCAGCGGGCCTGCCGGTCCAGGCCGCGGACGAGGCGGGCCCGGCGGCCGGCCCGGTCGGCGGCGTCGAGATAGACGACCAGCTCGATCTCTCCGCGGACATCGGCCGCCAGACGGTTGAACGCTTTCTTGGTGATCGTGGCCCGGTTCTGCCACAGCTCCGAGGCCCGGTGGTGGGTCCGGATGAGGAGCGGGACCATGAGGCCGAGGTCGTAGCCCCCCCAGGACTTGATGCCCGACCTGGCCAGCGCTTTGACGGCTGCCCGCTCGCTCTGGATGTCGTGGCCGCACGAGGTCACGGCCATCCGGCCGCGCTTGAACTCCCAGCGCGTCGTCGAGGCCTTGCCCGCGTCATGATAGAGGGCGGCCAGCATAAGGGCCAGCTTCTTCGGCTCCGGCAGGCCCCCGGCCCTGGCGAGGGCCGCGGCCTGGTCGACGGCCATCTTCGTGTGGGCCCAGACCGTGTGGTGGCCGAAGGCGTCCTTCTCCGGATGGAAGACGGAATCCTGGATGACGAGCGTCATGGCCAGAAGCTCCGGGAACCAGTGTTCGAGGACCCCGAGCTTGAACATCTCCTCCAGGCCGACCGAGGGCCGCGGTGAGAGGAGAAGGATCTTGACCAGCTCGTCGTTGACCCGCTCGACGCTCAGCCCCGAGAGATCGACGCCGCGGGCCAAGGGATAGATGGAAGGATCGACCCGGAAACCGAGGACCGAGGCCAAACGGGCCGCCCGCAGGACGCGCAGGGGATCGTCGGGAAAGGCCGCCGGGTCGGTCAGGCGCAGGCGCCGGGCCAGGGTGTCGGCCCGGCCGCCGAAAGGGTCGACGAGCGTCCCGTCCTTGAGCCGGACGGCCATGCTGTTGGCCCGGAAATCCCGCCGCGCCAGGTCCTTCTCGACCGGCAGGTCCGGATCGGCGAGGACCAGGATGTCCTTGTGGCCTCGCACGGCCCGGTCGCGCGGCCGGTCCGTCCGCGGCAGGGCGACGTCGAAGGTCTTGCCCCCGCGGGTGAACTTGATGACCCCGAAGCTCCGGCCGACGAGATCGACGCGGCCGAATTTTTTCAGGCGCGAGACGATGGCGTCAAGGGGCCGCCGGGCGATCAGGATGTCGACCTCGGAGGAGGGGCGGCCGCGGATCAGGTCCCGGACGCACCCCCCGACGGCGTAGACGTCGCCGCCGAAGAGCCGGACGAAGAGCCCGCGCCCGGGAAAGTCGAGGACGAGCCTGGTCATGCCCAGGTCACTGGCCCGCCGGGAACTTTTCGAGGACCTCCTTGACGGCGTCCTTGTGGACCATGAACATCAGGGCCTTCAACCGGACATAATCGTCGGCATAGAAGAAATATCCGTCGTGCCGCCCCTCGTAGGCATTGGCCCAGGAGTCCTTGATGAGGTACCAGATCCCCTTGCCGGTCTCCTTGTATCCGACGCAGTGGACGGCGTGATCATCGGTCGTCGTCCTGTTGGCGAAACGGAGCTCCCGGCTCGACTGGTCGATGAAGCTGCGGGGGATGTCGAACGTCGGGACGACGGCCACGTCGTTCTCGCCGCTGTAGCCCGGCTCCGAGAAATCCACGGCCAGGGTCGCCGTGTATCCCTTGCGCAGGGCCCGCAGAAAAGCCAGCTGGAACTCGTAGAGGGGGAGGTTGAGGTAGCCGGCGCTACGCGACCAGTTGTCGGGAACGGGGAACTCGCCCCGGCTGTAGAAGGGGAGATGGAGGAAGCTGACGAAGGCCGCGTAGTCCGACGGATCGAGCTCGAGAGAGGCCAGGTATTCGAGCGGGGTCAGGGACCGCCCGTCGACCTCGATGCGGACCGGCGGCCGGCCCAGGCGGCGGTCGAGGATGTCCCGGACCCCTGCCAGGGCCCGGCCCTCGTCCCATTCGCCGCGCTCCTCGAGACCGGCGAGGAAGGCCTTGAACTCGCGGAACAGGCCCTCATGGTCGTGAGCGGTCAGGTCCCCGACCAGCCCGGTGTAATCCGAGGCCCGGACGAGGCCGTATTGGCGGATGCGGTCCAGGGCGGAATCGGGCTCGGAGCCCTCGCCGAGATAGGACTTGCCCTTTTCGCGGACGAAGCGCCGGGCCTTCTCGACGTACTCCCAATAGACCGTGTGCATCTCGGAGAGCTTGACCTCGGGCTGGCCCCGGCGTCGGAGCTCGGATTCGAGGAGCGAGGTCGTGGCGAAGGACCAGCACGTCCCCGTGTTCCCCTGGCGGACGGGGGGAAGATGGAAGAATTGGGTGAACTCGGCGGGCCCCGACGGCTTGTCAAGGGTCGAGAGGTCCATGGACAGGCTGACGGGAACGGTAGCCTCGGGCTTGACCGCGGCGACGACCGCTTCGTCACGGCTGACCAGGGCGAGCGAGCGCTCTCCGGCCGGGACCTCCTGCTGCCGGCAGGATACGGACGCGGCGACGGCCCCGGCCACCAGCAGGACCGCCGTGGACTTCAGATATGTCTTCATGGGTCTCCCTCCTCGCCCGGCGCCGACGACGGGCAGGGCTTCATTATAGGCATTGCCGGCCCCGAGTTCAACGCCGGGCGAAGGCGTCTTGTCTCCGGGGCCGGATTCCTGTATCCTTGGGAGCGCTCATGATGGAACGATCGAGAGACCTGAGGCGCGAACGGAAAGCCGTGGCGGCCGTCCTGGGCCTCGCCCTGGCGGCGGCGCTGAGCGCCCCGGCCCTGAAGGGCGCCGGCGGGGACGACGTCGTCCTGGCCTTGAGGGACAAGGTCGTCCGCGACCTGAGCTCGCAGGGCGTCACGCTGGCCTTCCGCATCGGCGTGACCAACGAGGAGCGGGCGGGCCTGGAGCTGGTCCGCTACCGCTATCGGGTCACGGTCGACCAGAAGGAATATTTCCAGACGACCGTCGAGCTCCCCGAGCCCATCCCCGTCCCGTCCGGGAAGGAGACCCTGATCGCCCTGCCGGTCAAGTTCACCTACGACCTGCTCTTCGCGACCGTCGGGCCGCTCGAAAACCGGGCCGTCTGCGACATCGTCGGGGACATGTATTTCCAGGCCGAGAGGGGGAGGACGCGACGGGCGCCCTTCGCCTATTCCGGCGAGTTCCCCATCTTCAAGGAACCGGAGGTCGTCATCCTGCCCCTGCAGGTCAACGATCTGACGGTCGGCGGGGCGGACGTCGTCTTCAGCGTCGTCTTCCGGAATCCGAACCCCTACGAGCTGCTCGCCGACAGGATCTCCTGCCGGATCTCGTTCTCCGGCCTCGAAACCTTTTCGGGCGAGATCCCGGGCGACAAGAGCCTGCCCAGCAACGCCGACAAGGTCTTCACGCTGCCGTTCCTCGTCGACTTCTTCGAGGCCGGTGAGGCCATGAGGGAGGCGTTCGCCAAGCCCGAGCTCGTCTGCCGCTTCGAGGGGGAGATAAGGATCGCCTCGGCGTGGGGCCCGTTGAACATCCGTTTCGAGAAGACCCAGACCTTATCGATCAGGTCGTCCGAGGGCGGAGCCGCCGGCCCTCGTCCCGTCCCCGATCGACAGGGGAGGCCGAGGTCTCCCCGGAGCTGAACCTGCCGCTTCCGCGCGCCGTCCGGACCGCGCGACGCTAGAACCAGTAATTGAAGCCGACGGTCAAGGCCAGCCCGCCGAGATCGAAGTCGTCGAATCCCAGGAACCACTCCTTGAACGTCGTCTTGGCGACATGGTAGCGGGCTTCGCCGAAGAGCGTCAAGCGGTAGCCGACGGGGACCTCGATGCCCCCGAAGCCGTGATACGAGAACTGGGTGCCGCGCTCGCGGCCGTTCATGAACTCGACGGGATAGATCTGGACCTCGCCGAGCTCGGGGTCGTCGTAGACCCAGGTGTCGTCGGCGAAGTTGATCATCTCGCCGTAGAGCTTGACGCTCCAGAAGGTGAAGCCCACGCCCCCCCCGATATAAGGGATGATCCGCGTCTTGCGGCCCAGCGGCGCGATCTTGACGGAGGCCTGGACAGGGGTGATGGACACGCCGAAGGCGTGGGTGACGCTGTCGCCGATGTAGAATTCCCCTGGGAAAGCGAAATCCCCCTCCTCGAAGGAGAACTTGACGTAATCCAGGTAGAAACCCGGCCGGCTCCGGCTGTAGGTATCGACGGTCAGGGCCAGGCTGATCTGATTGGTCAGGAAATATTCGTAGCCCACGCCGATGATGGAACCGCGGTAATCCGACATCTGGAAGCTCATCTGATCGAACTCGATGGCCCAGAGGCTGTCGGGATTGGACAGGATGTCGGTCTTGGCGCTGGGCATGAAGTACCCGAACCTGAAAGAGATCGTATCCGAGAAAGCCAGCGATGGGACCAGAAGAAGCAACCCGATAGCGAGAACGGTCGATTTTTTCATTTCTGACCTCCTATCGTCATCTATTATAGCAAAAACCGTGCCAATAGCCTCAGCCTTCTTTCTTGGGAGGCGGGCGGGCCCCCTGTGCGCAAAAAAGGTCAGGTGTCCTCCGGCCCCTGTCCTCTGAACGACTGTTGACAGCGGTCCGGCCAGGCCCTAACATGGGCCTGGCCATGAGAACGAGGATCATCCCCCTGACTCCCTTTCCGCCGCCGGCCAGGGTCATCGGCGAGCTGGTCGCCGGACTCCTCCGCGACGAGGTCATGGCCTACCCGACGGAGACGTTCTACGGATTGGGGGCCGCCGGCTTCTCCAAGAAGGCCGTCGGGAAGATCTTCCGCATCAAGGGCCGGGACCCGTCCAAGCCCCTGCCCGTCCTGGCCTCCGACATCGACATGGTCGAGAGCCTGGCCGGCGGACTTCCCCGCGATTTCCTCATCCTGGCCGAAGAGTTCTGGCCGGGGCCCCTGACCCTCGTCGTCCGGGCGTCGCCACGGCTGCCCGGACACCTCGCCGGACCCGGCCGGACCCTGGCCCTGCGCGTCCCGCCCGACGCGTGGCTCCGTGAGCTCGTCGGGCGGCTGGGCCAGCCGTTGACCGCCACGAGCGCCAACCTGGCCGGGCGGGAGGCCCTGTCGGACCCGCACGACGTGATCGGCGCTTTTTCCGGGAAAGTCGAGATGATCGTCGACGGAGGGCGGACCCCCGGCGGGGCCCCATCGACGATCGTCGATCTGACGGGGACGAGGCCCCGGGTCCTGAGGGACGGGGCGGTGCCCGCCGCCGAGGTCTTCGCCGCCCTCGGGCCCGGCCCTACTTGACCGGCGTGCCGGGAGGCAGGTCGCGGTCGAAGAACGGGATGACGGCTTTGTTGTCTCCGGTGACCGCGGCCAGGAGCATGGCTTGCGATTCGATGCCCCGGATGACGGCCGGCTTCAGGTTGACGATGACGATCAGGCTCTTGCCGACGATGTCCTCGGGGGCGTAGGTCTCGGCGATCCCGGCGACCATCTGGCGCTTCTCCGTGCCGATATCGACCTCGAGCTTGAGGATCTTGGTCGCTCCCGCGACCGGCTCGGCCTTGAGGATGCGGGCCACCCGCAGGTCCAGCCTCTTGAACTCGTCGAACGTGATGATGTCCATGGTCCCCTCCTTCTCGTCCGGCGCCGCCCCGTCCGCGGGGACGGGCCGGACGCCGGCGGTCTTGGTCGAAGCCCGGGCTCCCTCGCCCGCCTTGACCTCTTCTCCGAGGAACTCCTTGAGAGCGACCCTGGGGAAGAGGGCCTCGGGAGGCTCGATCCGCCGCCCCGGCTCGAAGCCTTCGAAGTCCAGGCGCTCATAAAGAACGTCGCCGGGGCCCCGCTCCTCGCCGAGAAAGCCCCAGATCCTGGCCATGGAGCGCGGCATGACGGGGAAGGCCAGGTAGCTCACCCCCCGGATGGCGGCCGCGGCCTGGAAAAGCACCCGGGCCAGCCGCCCCCGGAGGGCCGGGTCCTTGGCCATCATCCAGGGCTCGTTGTCGGCCAGGTATTTGTTGACGGCCCCGACGTATCCCCAGATCTCCTCGAGGGCCCGGTTCAGGGAGGCGTCCTCGTAGAGGCCGCGGACCCGAACCTTGAGCTCGCCGAAGCCGGTCCGCAGCCGGCGGTCCTCGTCGCTCTCCTCCCCGGGATCGGTGATCCGGCCTTCGAAATAGGACCGGATCATCGTCAGCGTCCGCTGGACGAGATTGCCGAGGTCGTTGGCCAGGTCCGAATTGACCCGGTGGATGAATCCCTCGTGGGAGAAGTTGCCGTCCTGACCGATGGGGATCTCGCGGAGCAGAAAATATCTGATGGGATCGGGCCCGAAGGCCCGGAGAAGGACCTGGGGATCGAGGACGTTGCCGCGCGACTTGGACATCTTGGTGTCGTCCCGCAGCCACCAGCCGTGGCCGAGGACCGTCTTCGGCAGGGGCAGCCCGGAGGCCATCAGGAAGGCCGGCCAGTAGACGGCGTGGAAGCGGAGGATGTCCTTGCCGACGAGATGGACGGTGGCCGGCCAGAACTTCCGGAAGCGGTCCATGTCCCAATCGTACCCGGCGCCGGTGACGTAGTTGTGCAGGGCGTCGAACCAGACGTAAATGGTGTGCCTCGGGTCGCCGGGAACGGGGACCCCCCACTGGACCGTCGTTCGGGTGATGCTCAGGTCCTTGAGGCCTCCGCGGACGAAGCTGGCCACCTCGTTCATCCGGCTCGGCGGCCGGACGAAGTCGGGGTGGGCCTGGTAATGGGCGAGCAGCTTCTCCTGATAGGCCGACAGCCGGAAGAAGTAGGTCTCTTCCGAGACGGCCGAGCAGGCCTTGCCGCAGTCCGGGCAGACCTTGTGGCCCTCGGGCGCGAAGGGCACGTCCTCGGCCAGGAAATTCTCGTCCGACACGCAGTACCAGCCCTTGTACTCGCCCTTGTAGATGTCGCCCTTCTCGACCAGGGCCTGGAACAGCTTCTGGACGCCGCGCTCGTGGAAGTCCATGGTCGTCCGGATGAAGAAGTCGTGGGAGATGTCGAGGGCCTTCCACAGGTCCTGGGCCCGCCCGACCACGGAATCGGCCAGGGCCCGGGGCGTCAGACCCTTTTCGGCGGCCGCCTTCTCGATCTTCTGACCGTGTTCGTCGGTCCCGGTCAGGAAGAAGACCTCCTTGCCGGTCAGCTTCTGGAAGCGGGCCAGGGTATCGGCGATGATCGTCGTGTAGGCGTGCCCGATGTGGGGCACGTCGTTGACGTAGTAGATCGGGGTCGTGACGTAGAATGTCCCGTCAGAGCTCTTTGCCACTGATCGAACCTCCTCGGATGAGCATCATGGCCTCGGCCCGGGTCGCCGGGTTGCGGCGGAAGGACCCGCGGACGGCCGAGGTCACGGTGATGGACTTGGGCTTTTTCGCCCCGCGCATGGACATGCACATGTGCTCGGCCTCGATGACGACCATGACGCCCAGGGGCTTCAGGTGGGAGTCGAGGAGATCGGCGATCTGTTTCGTCAACCGCTCCTGGACCTGAAGCCGCCTGGCCAGGGCCTCCACGACACGGGCGATCTTGCTCAAGCCGACGATCCGCCCGGCTTTGGGGATGTAGGCCACGTGGGCCACGCCCGCGAAGGGCAGGAGGTGATGTTCGCACATCGAATAAAGGGGGATGTTCTTGACGAGGACCATCTCGTCGTGCTTTTCGGCGTCGATGGCCCGCAGGTTCCTGGTGGCCTCCTCGTCGGTGCCGCCGAGGATCTCGGTCAACATCCGGGCCACCCGCCGGGGGGTCGCCCGGATGCCGGGCCGGCCGGGGTCCTCGCCGATGCCCTCGAGGATGAGCGTCACTCCCTTTTCGATCCTTTTGATGTCCATCTTTCGGCTCCTCGGCCGTCCTCGGCCCGGGATCAGCGGTTCCGGGCGTACGCGCACACGGCCCGGTGACTGATCTCCTTGAGAGGCCGCCGGGCCTTCCGGGAGGCCTTCAGGCAATCCTCGTACTCGGGCTGGACGTTGACCGTCCGCCCGCCGAGCGAGGCGACCTTGATCCCCACCGGGTGGCCCCCGACGCGGACGACGTGGGTCCGCCGCGCGAGGACGCGCCGCTCGACGGGATGATAGCGGACGCCGATGGAGGGGGTTTCCCTGAAGACGGCCTCGATCAGAGCGTCCATTCTATCAACGGGGGCGAGCAGGGTCAATCTCGTCCCCAGACGGTTCTTCTTCATGACCGTCGGCGACAGGGTGGCGTCCAGGGCCCCTTCCTCGAGGGCCCGCTCAAGGAAGTGGGCCAGGAGCTGGGGCGAGGCGTCATCGATGTCGGCCTCGACGGTGAAGACGCGGGTCTCCCCGTCAAAGGCCCGGGCGTCCCCGTAGAAGGCCCTCAGGACGTTGGGGATCACGGGCAGCTCCCGGGTCCCGGCCCCGCAGCCGATACGCTCGTATTCGAGCTCGGGGGCCTTTGTGAACCGCGCCGCCAAGGTCGCGACGATGGCCGCGCCCGTCGGCGTGACCAGCTCGGTCTCGGCATGGGCCGCGTAGATCGGAGCCCCCTTGAGGATCTCGGCCACCGCCGGGGGAGGGACGGGCAGCACGCCGTGGGCCGTTTTCACCCATCCCGAGCCGACATTGAGGGGCGAGCAGGAGACGGTCCCGATGCGGAGCTCCTCGAGGAGGAACGACGCGCCGACGATGTCGACGAGGGCGTCGTCCGCGCCCGCCTCGTGGAGGTGAGCGGCGCGGAAGCGCCGCCCGTGGACCCGGGCCTCGGCCTCAAACAGCCGCCGGAAGACGGCCAGGGACCGGTCCTTGACGGCCGCGGCGAACCGGCTCTTGACGATGACGCGCTCGACGTCGGCGAAGGTCCTCTCGACGGCCTTGCCCTTGCGGACGCGCACATCGGCCTTGAGGGCCCGGAACCCGTTGCGCCGCACCGTCCGGACGGCGATCTCCACGGGCAGCCGAAGCCCGGCCATCCTGTCCTTGAACAGGGCCGGCGGGACGCCCAGATCGATGAGGGCCCCGAGGATCATGTCGCCGCTCAAACCCGAGGACCCGTCGAAGTGCACGAATTTCATGGGCATCGCCTTTCCCTCAGAAGACGGTCCAGGGCGGGCAGGACCTGGCCCGCTTTTCCGGCCAGAAAGATATCGGCGTCCGGCGTCAGCGGCGTCGGTTCCGGATTGATCTCGATGACCGCGGCCCCCGCCCGGGCGGCCGTCCGGGGCAGCGAAGCGGCCGGATGGACGACCGACGAGGTCCCGACGACCAGCATGGCCTGGCAGGACGAGCTGAGGTCGAAGGCCCGTTCGAGGACGGCCGGATCGAGGGCTTCGCCGAACCAGACGACGTGGGGGCGGAGAAGGGCGCCGCACGAGGAGCACACGGGGGGGATCCGGGGAAGGGGCGTCGTGCGGACCTCGGAAACCGTCCCTTCCCGCACGCAGCGGAGCTTCCAGATGTTGCCGTGCAGCTCGATGACCTCCCTGGAGCCGGACTTCGCGTGGAGGCCGTCGACGTTCTGAGTGATCAGCGAGAACCCGGCGAAAAGATCCTGCCAGCCGGCCAGGATCCGATGGCCGGGATTGGGCTCGACCGGGGCGATCAGCCCGCGCCGCCAATCGTACCACTCCCAGACGAGCTTAGGGTCGCTTTCGAAGGCCTCGGGAGTCGCCAAGGTCTCGGCCCGGTATTGCCTCCAGAGGCCGTCCGCGCCCCGGAAGGTGGGCACGCCGGACTCGGCCGAGATGCCGGCTCCCGTCAGAACGGCCACCCGTTCGAGCCCGGAGAGGATGCCGGCGGCGTCGGATGCGGACTTTTCGTTCATGGCTTTATCGGTCCGGCCCCTAGGATATCTTTTTCCCTGTTCGCGGTCAACGCGGCGGCGGCCCGGTCTCGCCGGAGCTTGGCGGCTTGACTTGCCGGCGACGAAAATTATATACCAACCGGGGAGGGCCTATGGACCGGACCATCGATGATCATTCGCGCAAGACCGCTGTCGGCATCGTCGGGGGGACGGGTCTCTACGAGATCGACGGGATCACCGACGTCCGGGAGGTCCGGGTGGAGACGCCCTTCGGCGACCCCTCGGACGCCTTTGTCGTCGCCGCTCTGGAGGGCCGCCCGGTCGCCTTCCTGAGCCGGCACGGACGGGGTCACCGGCTCCTGCCGTCCGAGGTCAACTACCGGGCCAACGTCTACGCCTTCAAAGCCCTCGGCGTCGAGCGGATCATCGCCGTCAACTCCGTCGGCTCTCTCAGGGAGGACATCCGCCCGCGCGACATGGTCCTGGCCGACCAGTTCTTCGACCGGACGACGCGCCGGTCCACATTCTTCGGCGAGGGGCTCGTCGCCCACGTCGGCCTCGGCCACCCCGTCTGCGCGGACCTCGCCCGGCGCCTCACCGACGCCGCCCGGGCCGCCGGCGTCCGGGCCCATCCCCGCGGGACATACCTTTGCATGGAGGGGCCCGGATTCTCCACCAAGGCCGAATCCCTGGCCTACCGGGCCTGGGGCTGTGACGTCATCGGCATGACCGCGGCCACGGAGGCCAAGCTCTGCCGGGAGGCCGAGATCTGCTACGCGACCCTCTGCCTGGCCACCGATTACGACGTCTGGCGCGGATCGGAGGAGCACGTGTCCGTGGAGCTCGTGCTCGAGAACCTGGCCGCCAACATCGGCCATGCCAAGGCCGTCCTCAAGACAGCCGTGGCCGGGCTCGCGGACGGCGGCCCGGAGACGTGCGATTGCCGGCGGGCGCTGGCCAACACCATCGTCACCCGGCCCCAGGACGTGCCCGCGGCGACCCGCGAGCGGCTCCGGCTGATCGTCGGGAAATACCTGTCACTTTAAACGCCGGGAGAGAACATGAGCCTGGTCATCGTCGGGTCCGTGGCCTTCGACACCATCGAGACGCCCCTCGGGCGCCGCGAGAGGATCGTCGGCGGGTCGGGGACCTATTGCTCGCTGGCGGCCAGCTTCTTCACCCGGCCGCGGATCGTGGCCGTCGTCGGCCGGGATTTCCCGAGACGGACGCTGGCCTTCCTCCGGTCGCGCCGGGTCGACCTCGAGGGCCTCAAGATCAAGGCCGGGAAGACCTTTCACTGGGAGGGCCGCTACGAGACCGACCTCAACCGGCGGACGACGGTCCGGACCGAGCTCAATGTCTTCGCCGATTTCCGCCCCGCCGTACCCGCGCGGTACGCTCCGGCCCGCATCGTCTACCTGGCCAACCTCGACCCGGAGCACCATGACCTCATCCTGCGGCAGTTCCGCCGCCCGGCCCTGTTGGCCATGGACACCATCCGCCTTTGGATCGACAGCCGCCGGGAGGCCCTGCTCCGGGAGCTCAGGCGTATCGACGTCTTCTTCGCCAACGACGAAGAAGCCCGCTTGATCAGCGGGGAGGCCAACCTCGTCGCCGCCGGCCGGGCCCTGCTGCGCATGGGGCCATCGCTCGCCGTCGTCAAGAAGGGGGAGCACGGGGCCCTCATCTTCGGGCCGGACGGCATCTTCGGCGTCCTGGCCCATCCCTGCGAGCACGTCGTCGATCCGACCGGGGCCGGGGACAGCTTCGCCGGAGGCTTCCTAGGCCATCTCGACCGGGTCCCCCGGCGGACGGCCAAAGAGATCCACCGGGCCGCGGTCTACGGCAGCGTCCTGGCCTCGTTCACCATCGAGGATTTCGGGATCGGCCGTTTCCTGACCCTGCAGCCCCGGGAGGTCGAGGAGCGCTACCGCCAGTTCAGGAAATTGTCGTCTTTCTAGGAGAGAGAGCATGGCCGAGATCAAAATGCCCTTCGAGCCTTTCCGGATCAAGGTCGTCGAGCCCATCCGGACCACGACCCGCCGCGAGCGGGAGGCCCTGCTCAAGCAATCGGGCTACAACATCTTCGGCGTCCCGGCCGAGAAGGTCACCATCGACCTGCTGACCGATTCCGGGACGTCGGCCATGAGCGACGAGCAGTGGGCGGGGATGATGACCGGCGACGAATCCTATGCCGGGGCCCGCAACTTCTTCCACCTCGAGAAGGCCGTCCAATCCATCTTCGGCTTCACCCATGTCATCCCGACCCACCAGGGGCGGGCGGCCGAGCGCGTTCTCTTCGGCTCGGTCCTCAAGAAAGGCGACATCGTCCCCAACAACATCCATTTCGACACGACCCGGGCCAACGTCGAGGTCCTCGGGGCCAAGGCCATGGACTTCGCCCGGGACGAGGCCTATGACCCGGATTCCGGCCATCCCTTCAAAGGCGACATGGACCCCGACAAGCTCAAGCGATGCATCGAGAGCAAGGGGCCCGGGCGCATCCCCCTTGTCCTGATGACCGTGACCAACAACAGCGGCGGAGGCCAGCCCGTCTCGCTCCGCAACATCAAGGACATCAGCGAGGTCTGCGCCCACTACGACATCCCCTTCTTCTTCGACGCCTGCCGCTTCGCGGAGAACGCCTTCTTCATCAAGAAGCGGGAAAAGGGATACGAAAAGAAGAGCGTCCTCGAGATCGCCCAGGAGATGTTCTCGTACGCCGACGGGGCGACGATGAGCGGAAAAAAGGACGCCCTCGTCAACATCGGGGGCTTCGTGACCCTCGACGACGACGCCTGGGCCGAAAGGATCAAGAACGCCCTGATCATCAGCGAGGGATTCCCCACCTACGGCGGGCTGGCCGGCCGCGATCTGGAAGCCATGGCCCGGGGGATCGGCGAGGCCCTTGACGAGGGCTATCTCGAGCACCGGACCGCCCAGGCCGCCTACCTCGGGGGGCTTCTCGACCAGGCCGGAATCCCCGTCTTCAAGCCCTTCGGCGGCCACGCCGTCTACATCCTGGCCGACAGGTTCCTGCCTCACATCCCCCGCAAGAAATACCCGGGCTGGGCGCTGACCGTGGCCCTCTACCGGGAGTACGGCATCCGGGCGGTCGAGATCGGCGGAGTGATGTTCGGGTCCAAGACGGGCCGGGGCCGAGAAGAGGCCTATCCCGAGCTGGAAATGGTCCGGCTGGCCATCCCGAGGCGGGTCTATACCGGGGCCCACCTTCAGTTCGTGGCCGAGGCCCTCATCGAGCTGCACAAGCACCGGGACAAGATCCGCGGCCTGAGGATCGTCCGCGAGTCGCCGTTCCTGCGGCACTTCACGGCCCGGCTCGAGGAGCTGTAGAAGAGGCCGTTCTTAAAAAGAAGCCGCGAGGCCGATCCGCAGACCGCCCCGGGGGCCGGGGCCGAGGCCGACATGGATCGTCCCGGGCGGCGCTCCTCCGGCCCTCAGGTACTTCTCGTAGGCCTTCTCGTCCCGCGTCCTTCGCATGAGAACGTAGACGGCTAGGGCCCCCGGGAGGATGGCGGATTGTGGCTCGGAGGAACCGACCAGCGAATAGACGGCCATGGCCGAGATGAGCCCGCCCGACACATAGCGGCGGTTCCTGGCTGACCGGGCCAGCGAGCGGAGCGCTTCCCGGCTGGCCTCTTCGCGATGGAGAGCCGGGAGGCCCTGGACGGCCTCGTATTTCCTTTCCGGACCGCTGGCAATGATCAGCATGCCGGTCCCGCCCAAAACGCAGATGCCGCCCGTCCCGATCAGCATGACGCTTCCATAGAACTTTGCCAAACCTGTCCCGATGTCGTCTTCATCATCGGTGTCGGACAGAAGGGCCAGGCCGCCGCCGAGCATGACCGCCCCGGCGCCCAATACCAAGAAACCGCTTTTCCGGGCATGCCTCGATTCCGTGGCCAGCTCGAAAAGATACCGTTCCGCCAAGGACATCGTCCGGGATTCCGCTTCCTGACCGGCGTCATGGCCCGTCCCGGCGGCTTGGGCGGATAGGGACGACGCCGCGATGAGACCGCCGATGATGACGGCTGCGATCGTCTTCATCTTCGCTGCCCCCCCTTCAATGATCGTTCCCCCGGTCTTCCGTCCTTTTCCGGTCTCATCATAGGCCTCGCCGGGAAGCGAGTTGTCAAGGGAACGTCAAGAGGGTGTCAAGATTCGCGGCCGGCCAAGCGTGTCAACTCATTTAACCAGGTAACCCTGTCTGGGCCTGTTGCCTCATTAAAAAGGTAACCGTAGATGGTTTGATTCTCTTATAGGGATCAACGAGCACCGGGCGCTTCTGTTTGTGCTGATAGAG
>Ga0209163_1000252_pt1 | contig 123863 bp, 111 predicted proteins | sample MTBAKSrepl2MetaG_FD_187457 | JGI IMG/M metagenome (GOLD analysis project Ga0209163, IMG submission 187457) | Enrichment culture microbial communities om Arthur Kill intertidal strait, New Jersey, USA, that are MTBE-degrading - MTBE-AKS2 (Arthur... | ecosystem: Environmental > Aquatic > Marine...
CTGGCCTTTATCTGTTTGAAAATGGAACTACGCTGGAGAACAAAGCCCATAGGAAAAGTGCCCAAGAACCTGCCGCTTTTCAAAAAGTTGGCAGAAGAAAATTTTACACAATCAATTTGACACTACCGATGAAATTGAATTCGCTTTGATCAATATTTTTTGCGATTTTCTGAAAAGCTCCGTAACCCTCAATTTAACCCCATCTTGTCCGGGAAGATTTTGACTTTTACAAGTAAACTCGGTAAAAGTAACCTAACATTTCACAACTTGAGATTTATAGAAAACCGCAATTTTTTCATCTTTTGGACTTGCCATACACTTGTCGGTTAATGATGGATTTTATATGAAAATTAGAGTGTTGCATATAATTACAGGGCTTTCGGTTGGCGGTGCTGAGATGATGCTTTTTAAACTGCTATCGTTTATGGACCGGAGTCAATTTGAAAACGTTGTAATTTCATTGAATAGCATGGCAATTATTGGCGAAAAAATTCAAGCGTTGGGAATCCCTGTCTATTATTTACAAGAACAACAATTCTTTGCCTTATTCGTATCCCCTATTAAATTCATACGAATATCGCGAAAGTTTAACCCCGATGTATTAATGGGCTGGATGTATCATGCAAACCTCGGTGCCTTTTTTATTAAATGTTTCTTAAGGAAACCGGTAGTTTTAACGTGGAATATTCGACATTCACTCAGTAGATTAGGATATGAAAAACGATTAACCCAAATAGTAATCAAAATAGGGGCGTTTCTTTCACAAAAAAGACCGGTTATTATATTCAACTCTGTAACCAGTCAGCAGCAACATCGCCGTTATGGATTTTTAATTCAAGAATCACTTATTATTCCAAATGGTTTTGATACATCCATATTTATACCTTCAGCGGAAAAGCGCTCCGAAATTCGAAAACGATTATTTATTAAAGATGATGACATTTTAATTGGACATATTGGTCGTTATCACCCAATGAAGGACCATTCTCGATTTATTGCCGCAGCAGAGGTGCTCTCCAAAAAAAATTCAAAAATCCAATTTGTAATGATCGGACGAGGGGTCAGCGAGCAGAATCATAAAATTATGGATCAAATAATCGAATTGGGCATTCGAAACCGATTTCATTTATTAGGAGAGCGACAAGACATCCATACCATATTGCCATCATTTGACATATTTGTATCAACATCAGCCTGGGGGGAGGCATTTCCAAATGTTATTGGTGAGGCAATGGCTTGTGGAATTCCATGTGTGGCCACCGATGTCGGTGACACGCCTATGATTGTTGGAGAAACCGGAATCATTGTCCCTCCACACGATACCGATGCGATTATTAATGGAATTTCAGACTTAATTGAAATGGGAAATGAAAAGCGTCATGAATTAGGTATGAAAGCCAGACTCCGTGTGACCAAAAAATTCGGTATCGCTGCAATCACAAGACAATACGAGACACTTTTCAGTAGACCGCCTTGCAATGGTTCAGCAACCGGTCCAGGATTCTGGTAGAGCTTCAATTTAAATTGCTGGTTTCTGTCCAGCACACCGAAACCAGCGCAGGTTGCGATCATACCTTCAAAACTATCTTGATGAATACGCTTTCCGATTCAATCGCCACAAAACAAGGAACATTGGCAAAAAGTTTATGCGCATCGTCCAACAGGTGGTGCGATCTCCCAAAAAACCCCTGGAAGAATATCCAATGGAATATGGACCCTTTATCAGAGAATTTTCGTGGAACTGGAACTTTATAGAGAACCGTATTCCATTAAAAGATCATAATACCAAACAGTTAATAACATAAAGGAGCATTATTATGCGGGTCCTCATCACTGGCGGCGCCGGCTTTATCGGATCTCATTTAGCTGAAGCCTATCTGGATAAAGGCGATGAAGTTTACATCATTGATAACCTGTCAACCGGTTCCTTGGATAACATTGCACATCTGAAAGAAAAAGGCAGTTATCAAAAGCGACTCTTTGTTCAAGTCGACTCGATATTGAACCGGGACGCAATGCTGGAGCTGATCGGGACTTGCGAAGTGGTTCATCATCTGGCAGCTGCGGTAGGTGTGGAATATATTCTCGACAAACCGATGGAATCGATCACGACCAACATCCAAGGCACCGAAGTTGTACTTGAATTGTGCAATAAATTCAAAAAACGCGTCTTACTCGCCTCTACATCAGAAGTCTATGGCAAACACACACATGCTCCATTGGTAGAGACAGATAATATCATCTATGGGCCATCGAGCAAGTTTCGCTGGAGCTATGCGGCATCCAAGCTGATGGATGAATTCATGGCCCTGGCATACTATCGAACCACAGGCCTTCAAGTGACCATTGCAAGGTTGTTTAATACGGTGGGACCACGGCAGACGGGTGCTTACGGAATGGTCATCCCGCGGTTAGTTCGTCAGGCGCTCAAGAATGAACCGCTGACCGTCTATGGGGACGGGCAACAGACACGGACCTTTACCGATGTCAAGGATGTGGTTTGGGCATTTATGCGACTGGCCGAAAACGAATCGTCATGCGGTCAGGTCTATAATATCGGCGGCCTGGAAGAGGTATCGATTTTGGAGTTGGCCCAACGGATTATTTCTCTGTGCAACTCTGGCTCCGAGATACAGCTGATTCCTTATGACAAAGCCTTTGGTAAAGATTTTGAAGACATGCAGCGACGCGTGCCAGGAATCGAAAAAATTGAAAGCCTTATCGGCTTTAGCCCCAAGATAGACCTTCATGCCATCCTTGCAAGAGTGATCGATTACATGCGCAAGCATAACAAGTAATCCCAATGCATATTAACGCTGCTGCCATATTTGGGATATCATTCGGCGTTGCTGCAATCGCGACGCCAGCAGTACGTTGGGTTGCTATAAAAAGAGAGTGGGTCGCCCATCCCAAGGAAGACCGTTGGCACAAGACACCAACCGCGCTGATGGGCGGTATTGCGATTTTTGCAGCCATATGTCTCTCATTGTTATTAGTCGTCGATTTTAAATCAATAGTACAAAATGCCTATAAGACGGGCATCCCTAAAACTATTCCATCAGTAGGTGCAAGCATATTTCTTGGGGCAGCATTCCTTTTCGGGATAGGACTCTATGATGATCTGCGCAATATAAAACCACACAGCAAGCTGATCGCTCAAATTTTGGCCGCGTCCATGGTGGTTTTTCTGGGCTTTCACCTGAACTGGTTCACCTCCTTGACTTTGGATACCCTCGCCACGCTATTCTGGATCGTGGGGATAACAAACGCATTTAATTTGATCGATAATATGGATGGGCTTTGTGCAGGTGTTGGCATGGTGGTGACAGCAGGATTGGCAGTTCTTTATCGGCCCTTGGCATCCGAACCATTCCAGGTGGCTCTTGTTTTGAGCGGTGCCATGGCTGGGTTTTTGATCTATAATTTTAACCCTGCCAAAATATTCATGGGAGACTGCGGGAGCTTGGTTATCGGATTCAGCATTGGTGTGTTGACTCTTTACTACTGCGAACTACCTACGAGTGCGCCTTTAGATAAGTATGTCGTTCCGGTGCTGCTTCTAATCGTTCCGATTTTGGATACCACACTAGTGACGTTGATTCGATTGCTGAGCGGTCGAAAAGCATCGACCGGCGGCCGCGACCATACATCCCACCGGCTGGTGCTCATGGGATTCTCTGAGCGAAAAGCGGTGCTGTTTCTCTATGGCGTGGGTAGCATGGCTGCCTTTGCCGCCGTATTTGTCGATCGAAGTGATAGACTGACGACGCCAGCGGTGATTATACCGGTCTTGGTGGCCCTTGTTCTAATGGGTGTATACCTCTCGCAACTCAGGGTTTATCCGGAAAAGGAGTTCTCCGTCCTGCGTGATCGCAGCTTTACTCCGATCTTGCTGGAGCTGACTTATAAGCGCCATCTACTGCTCGTGTTGTTGGATTTTATCCTGGTCGCCTTCTCTTACTATCTATCTTATAGACTTCGTTTCGAGGGAGAAGCCTTTGGTTATTATTTCAAGGTGTTTCTCAGATCTTTGCCGGCAGTGATCGCGTGTAAAATGATGGTGTTTTTATGGATGGGAATCTACCGCGGTTTCTGGGGTTTTATCAGCACCAATGACGTTGCCCTCTATCTTCGCGCATCTGCCTTAGGAACCCTGGTTTCTGTTGCAACGGTGACTTTTATTTATCGTTTCAATGAGTTTTCAAAGGGGATTTTTATTATTGACTGGCTTCTTACTACGGGACTTTTACTCGGCACCCGTGGTTATTTCCGTTTGTTTATGGAAATCCAAAGCCGGAAAACCTTATCCGGCGACACGGTCGTCATCTACGGAGCGGGAAGGGCAGGGGAGTTGCTTTTGCGTGAGATTTTGAATAACAAGCATTTGTCAGTCAATCCAATAGGCTTCATTGATGATGATATTTTAAAAACAGGAAAAAAAATTCAGGGCTTTCCTATTCTAGGCACACTTGAGGATTTGGAAAATATACATTCAAAAAACCGTATTAACGGAATTCTGGTATCATTCAATGACAAAGACGCAAAGGGAACTGCTGCCCTCCAAGCAGCCGAGCTGTTTTGCCGTAATAAGGGGTTATTTTTGAGGCGATTCAAAATAGAGCTACAGGAAGTGATTCTGGAACCGGGTAACAATGGATTTTAAGTCAGTGGGAAAAATTAAAATTCTCATTCAAAAAGGTGTCAACATACTCGATCCGCATAGTGTCGCCATCGGAGAGGATGTCGATGTCGAACGTATTTCAGGGAAAAGGGTCTCTTTTTTCCCTGGGGTACACATTTTGGGAGGGAGTACATTTATCGCCGATGGAACCCAAATCGGAGCCGAAGGTCCGGTGACCCTCGAAGACTGTTATGTCGGTCCAAACGTGGCCTTGAAAGGGGGATATTTCAGCCAGGCTGTATTTTTAGCGAAGGCGAGTTGTGGCCTAAATGCCCATGTTCGCCAAGGAACCATTTTAGAGGAGAAGGCCAGTATTGCGCACACGGTAGGCCTCAAACAGACCATTCTTTTTCCCTATGTCACACTTGGCAGTCTGATCAATTTCTGCGACTGCCTGATGGCCGGCGGCACGGGGCGGGACAACCACAGCGAGGTGGGCAGCTCGTATATACATTTCAACTTCACGCCCAACCAGGACAAGGCCACGCCTTCTTTGATCGGCGATGTGCCGCGCGGGGTGATGCTCAACCGCTCCCCTATTTTCCTGGGAGGGCAGGGCGGGTTGGTAGGGCCTTCGCGTCTGGCTTTCGGCACGGTGGTGTCCGCTGGCACCATCTGTCGCAAGGATCAGCTCAAAGAGAATCATCTGGTGTTGGGGGAAAAAGCGCGTAGCGGGACTGTGCCGTATACAACGGGAACCTTTTTTAACCTGAAACGCATCATCCGAAATAATTTTATTTATATCGGCAACTTGTATGCGTTGCGGCAGTGGTACCGGAACGTGCGTTCTCGCTTTGTGAGCCCGGATTTTCCTGCAGAATTGCTCGAGGGGCTCGAGGTGACTGTCATGTTCGGAATCCGCGAGCGGCTAAAACAGCTGGAACGGCTGAGCGACAAATTGACTGAAACAGGCGCCAGGGAGGGGATTCAGCATGATTTCCCAATGGCATGGGCCGAGATTCGTTCTCGATTGGACAATCTGTTGACTTTTGAAGGGATGGATGACGACACTGAGAGATTTTTAAAGGATATCGATCAGCTTATAAAGAGAAGTGGCCAGGACTATTTGCGTGTGATAAAAAGTCTGGACGCGACGCAAACTGTACGCGGCACTGCGTGGCTCGAGCGCATCGTGGAACGGGTGGTCGCCGATGCGTCGGGGTGTGTGCCGGGTTTAACCTGACCGTTTGAACTCAATTGCGTTGTGCGGGAATGGCGATCAATGGGGAAGTTGTTCGGTACAGACGGTATTCGGGGCATTGCCAATCGATATCCAATGGATATCGAAACAGCCTTATCGGTGGGCAGCGCAGTGGCTGGGCTGTTCAACGGAGGCAAGGATCCGTCACGTCCCCATATTGTGATTGGCCAAGATACGCGGCTTTCGGGTGATATGATTGTCCAGGCAGTAGCGGCCGGCGTCTGTTCGGCCGGGGTTGATGTATCGCTGCTGGGTGTCTTGCCGACACCGGGGATTGCGTATGGGACCGTCGCCGCGGGCGCCGCGGCCGGCATCGTGATATCGGCATCGCACAACCCATATGAAGACAATGGGATAAAGGTGTTCGACGGCCAGGGATTCAAGCTGTCAGATGAGGCCGAAGCACAGATTGAGCTTAACGTGTTGGATCGAAAAGCGGTCGAGAGCGCTCGCAGCGAAAACATCGGGAGGGTTCGGAACACATCGGAACCCGCAGGTTTTTACCTCGATTTCTTAAAATCCGCCGTGAACCATCCTGACCTGAATGACATGAGCATCGTTCTCGACTGCGCCAACGGCGCGACCTATAAGGTGGCGCCAGCCTTGTTTCAACAATTGGGCGCACATGTGATTCCTTTGTTTTGCGCGCCCAACGGAATGAACATCAACGCCGGTTGCGGTTCGCAGCATCCAGAAGTTTTGGCCCAGACCGTTCTCGATCAAAACGCAGACATTGGCCTTGCTTTCGATGGTGACGGGGATCGCCTCATCGCGGTGGATGAAAAGGGAAAGGTCCTGAGCGGCGATCAGATCCTGGCCATCTGCGCCAAGGATATGAAGGCCAAAGGCACATTGAAGAACGATGTGGTGGTCAGCACGGTGATGAGCAATATGGGATTGAAGCTGGCCCTGAAACAGATGGATATCCGGATGGAGACGGCTCGGGTCGGTGATCGTCATGTCATGGAGTTGATGCGGACCCAAGGCGCGGTTTTGGGCGGGGAAGACTCCGGGCATATGATTTTTTTGGATGCGCATACTACCGGCGACGGGATGCTGGCCGGACTGAGGTTGTTGCAGGCCATGCAGTCGGCGGATCGCCCCTTATCGGAACTCGCCAGGGTGATGACCCTCTATCCCCAGGAATTGATCAATGTGGATGTGACGTCCAAACCCGCACTGGAATCGGTGCCCGATATCGTCCGTGCGATTCAGCGGGCAGAAGCGGATTTGGGGGATCAGGGAAGGGTTCTGGTGCGCTACTCGGGAACCCAGAACAAGTGTAGGGTCATGGTCGAAGGGCCGACAAAGAAAGTCACACACCGTCATTGCCGCCAAATTGCCGATGCGGTGGCGCGGGCCATCGGGTAAAACCAGAATTATTGTTTTGACACGAAAAAGCCTCTGACGATCTTTACATCAGAGGCTTTTTTTGTTTTTTAACTCTATGGAATAAATTAAAATTTGAGTTACCTTCGATTGCCGCCCAAAATCATCAGCAGGTACTGGAACATGAGGATGAAGTCCAGGTAGAGCTTCAATGCGCCGATGATGGCGCCTTTGCGCACCGCGCCGGCATTCAGTCCAGCCGGCTGGCTCAGGGCCATCGCCTTGATCTGTTGGGTGTCATAGGCGGTCAGGCCGGCGAACACCAGCACCCCGATGTAGCTGATGATCATCTGCATGCCGTAGGAGCCGATGAAAATATTGACCACCGAGGCGATAAGAATGCCGATCACCCCCATGAAAAGGAAGCTGCCCAAACCGGTCAGATCCCGTTTCGTGGTCCATCCATAAATACTCAAAGCCAGAAACATGGCGGCGCAGATAAAGAAAGTCGATGCAATGGTTTCGCCGGTAAACATGATCAACAGAAGGGCAAGTGTCGCGCCGTTTAGAGCGCTGTAGGCCATGAACATACCTGTGGCCGTCGATGCCTGGATCTTTTGAATCCTGGCCGAAATGATGAAAACCAACGCCAGTTCGCCGATGAAAAAGAGCCATCTGGCCTGATAAACGAATCTCAGGGCCGGTTCGTTGTGGGTAACGAAATAGGCCACCACGCCGGTTAAAGCCAAGCCGAGCGCCATCCAGTTGTAGACGCCGCGAACGAATTCGTTGACGCGCGCTTGAACTTGGGTTTGACTCATGGAATACGGTTGGGGCTGCATACAGGATCCTCCTATTGTGTCAATTCACGATTGGCGCTAATATAAACACAACTGCCTTTCATTTCAAGGGGAAAGCAGTTTAAGCAGCCGATAATCGGAAGGACTGGACCGGATCGGGGCCGGTGGGCTGAAAAAACGGAGTCATGACGACGATTCATGTTTGGGGGTAAATGAGCCATATGAAACCCGAACAGCTTTATCAGGAGTTGAGGCATCTGGCCGAAAAACTCCATGTGCAAGTGGCGGAACACAACTTTCGTACGACCGGAATTCATGTGAATAGCGGGTATTGTAAAGTTAAAGAAAAAGATCATTTTATTATTGATAAGCACCTACGAATAAATCAAAAAATCGAAACTCTTGCTGAATGGCTAAGCGGCTTGCCACACGAGTCGATCTACGTGATGCCGGCCGTCAGGGAATACCTTGAGCGCTTCAAAGCTCTGAACGGCGATGAAAAGACTGCATCCTAAAGTTAACATAATATATCTTATCAGACATTATAGATGAATCAGAGGGTTGCATTTGTACGCTCATTAGCACTCTCCCGCATTCATTGTTTTGCTTTTTCGGATCAGCGATACTCCGGGATTTAATTGGAGCCTACCTATTGAACGAAGCCAACCAGCAAGCTACGAGACAAATATTAACCATCTCGCAGCTCACTAAGAGTATTAAATCTCTACTTGAACAAAAGTTTTCCATGGTATGGATATCCGGAGAGATATCTAACCTCAGAATTCCAAATTCAGGTCACGCCTATTTTTCTTTAAAGGATGACAAAGCTCAGATTACGGCGGTGATGTTTCGCGGTCAAATGCGTCAGCTCAGGTTCGAATTGGACGATGGGTTGGCGATCGTCGGCCTGGGTCGCATCAGCGTTTATGAACCGCGTGGCAACTATCAGATCATCCTTGAATATGTTGAGCCCATGGGGGCTGGTGCGCTGCAATTGGCATTTGAGCAGACCAAACAACGGCTCGCCGAGGAAGGTCTGTTCAGCCCCGAGCATAAGATACAACTGCCCTTTCTTCCACTAACCATCTGTGTCATCACCTCGCCTACGGGGGCGGCCATACAGGATATTATCAATATTACCTTTCGCCGTTTCCCGACCCTGCAACTCAAAATCCTGCCGGTTCGGGTTCAAGGCCACGGCGCTTCAGAAGAGATCGAGAACGCATTGAGGTTTGCCGATCAAATCGTAAAGCCGGATGTGATTATCCTGACCAGGGGGGGCGGCTCCATGGAGGATTTGGCAGCCTTTAATGCTGAATCCGTGGCCAGGGCCATCTATGCCTGTGAAACGCCGGTGGTGTCGGCCGTCGGCCATGAAATCGATTTCACCATCGCCGATTTTGTGGCCGATGTGAGGGCGCCCACTCCTTCAGCCGCCGCCGAAATAGTCGTGCCGGTGAAAATCGAGTTGCTCTCCCGATGCTCTGAATTGAAGCATCGGTGCATAAAGTCCATGTCGCGAATGGTGTTGTTTTACCGTGAGCACATTCATCGATTGAGCCAGGCGGTTGTCCATCCGCTCAAGAAACTGCAGGCGTATCAACAGCGTGTCGATGACCTGCAGGGGCGTCTTTTTCGCGCGGGTCAACAACTGGTGCGATATCGTCAATCAAATTTAGTGAAAATTCATTTTCGGTTGGCCAACCAAAGCCCTGCCATCCGCGTGAGACATATTCGTCCAGTGATTGAGATGCTGTTCTTCAGGATTTTAAAATCAAATGAAAAATCAATTTCAAAGTATCAAGATCGCGTTCATGACGCGAACGTGAGACTCGACGCGCTGAGCCCTAAGGCGGTTTTGCAACGGGGGTACAGCATCACGCGGACCTTGCCCGACCTGAAAGTGGTGATGGATTCCGTGGACGTGCAAAAAGGCCAACGGCTTGAAATCTTGCTGGCCAGAGGAAAAATTCAATCCACGGTCGATGGGTAGTTTACATTTAACGCATAAAAACGTACGAACATATATCGGTGCCTTTGCACCTACAGGAATTCAGAAATGAGCAAACTCTCTTTTGAAAAGGCGCTCGAACGCCTCGAAACGATCGTCCAGGAGATGGAGTCCGGTGAATTATCGCTTGAAACTGCCTTAAAAAAATTTGAAGAGGGCGTAAGATTGAGTCAGCTTTGCACACAGAAGCTCAACGAAACCGAAAAGAAAATTGCGCTTTTGATGGAACAAGGCGACGGCTCGCTAATGGAAACACCTTTTGGCGACGTCGATCAGGACGATATGGATGCTTGAGCACACCGACCCTAGCTTCGAACTCAAATCTTACCTGGCCCTGCAACGGCAAATCGTTAACACGGCTTTGGATGAGCATCTGAAATCCTTACCGTTGGAACTGGTGATGCGGGAACCGTTGGCCTATGCGCTCTCCACCGGCGGCAAGCGGGTGCGCCCTATTCTGTGCCTGGCCGCATGCGCCGCAGTCGGCGGAGAACCGGAAATCGCCCTGCCGTCAGCCTGCGCCCTGGAAATGATTCACACATACTCCTTGATACACGATGACCTCCCGGCTTTGGATGATGACGATCTGCGGCGCGGTAAACCCACCTGCCATGTTCAGTTCGATGAGGCGACCGCCATTTTAACGGGTGATGCCTTGCTCAACATGGCCTTCGAGGTGCTGTCCGGAACGGGCTGCAAGGCAGGCCCGGGTAACGCGTCGCGATGGCTGCGAGTTGTGGCCATCATATCGAATGCCTCGGGTTGCCTGGGGATGATCGAGGGACAAGCTCGGGATCTCTCTTTCGAGGGGGTTAAACTGAAGCATGAGGCGCTCGAAAGCATGCACCGGCTGAAGACAGGAGCGCTGATTCGGGCGGCCGTTCATGCCGGCGCCGTGTTGGGCGGAGCCAGCGAGGATCAGATCGATCGTTTGAAGCGATATGCGGAAAATATCGGGCTCGCATTCCAGGTGATCGACGACATCCTCAATATCCAGGGAGACCCTTCTGTTCTGGGCAAAGCGGTGGGAACCGATGCATCGCGGCAAAAAAACACCTACCCTGCCCTTTTGGGACTCGAGCGCTCGCGCGCCTATGCCGATCAACTGATCGGGGACGCCTTGCGGGCGCTCGACATTTTTGATAACAAGGCAGACCCCTTGCGGGCCATTGCACAGTACATCGTGGATCGAAATCGATAGCGATTCAGGAGTCACGCACATTGGGATTGCTCGAAAAAATCGAATCGCCGGCCGATTTGAAAAAGCTGCCGCGCAACCAGCTGCCGGAACTGGCGAGTGAAATCCGCCAGGTCATTGTCGATGTCGTCTCTAAAAACGGCGGCCACCTGGCATCGAGCCTCGGCGCTGTCGAGCTGGCCATTGCCATTCACTATGTGTTCGATACCCCCGACGACAAGGTGATCTGGGATGTTGGACATCAAGCCTATGCTCACAAGTTGCTGACCGGTCGACGCAACCGGTTTCATACCCTTAGAAAGCAAGGCGGGCTGTCTGGCTTTACCAGGAGCAGCGAGAGTACCTATGACAATTTCACCACCGGGCACAGCTCCACCTCCATTTCAGCAGCCCTGGGCATGGTGTGTGCCAATCGTCTGAAGGATAAAAGATCCAAGGTGTTGGCGGTGATCGGAGATGGCTCGTTGACCGCCGGTCTGGCGTACGAAGCCCTCAACCAGGCCGGAGATCTGCATAAAGACCTGATCGTGATTCTCAATGACAACGACATGTCCATTTCGCGCAATGTGGGTGCCTTGTCATCCCTGCTGAGCCGCACCTTTTCGGGCCAACGCCTCCAGGCGTGGCGCAAGGAGTTCGGCGAGTTTCTCAAATCCTTGCCAAAAATCGGGGACAATATCTATAACTGGGCCAAACGTTCCGAAGAGTCATTCAAGACCTTCATCACCCCCGGCATGCTGTTCGAGGCCTTCAACTTCGACTACTTCGGCCCGATCAACGGCCACAATTTGAATCATCTAATATCCATACTGACGAATATCAAGACGCTCAAAGACCCCGTGTTGCTGCACGTGACCACTACCAAGGGCAAGGGGTACGCCCAGGCGGAAAACAACCCGGTCTATTTCCATGGCGTGGGCTGCTTCGACGTGGCCACGGGCAACAGCACCGCCCCGGCCTGCACGGTGCCCACCTACACATCGGTCTTTGGCGATTTCATGGTCGAGGCGGCCAAGAAAAACGAAAAGGTAGTGGCCGTGACCGCAGCCATGCCCGAAGGCACGGGCCTGAGCAAATTCGCCGAACATTTTCCGGATCGCTTTTTCGATGTGGGAATCGCCGAACAGCATGGCGTGACCTTTGCCGCCGGCATGGCCGCCGAGGGATTTCGTCCGGTCGTGGCCATCTATTCCACCTTTTTACAGCGCGCCTTCGATCAAATCGTCCACGATGTCTGTATCGAGCGCCTGCCGGTGGTATTTGCCATCGACCGCGGCGGGCTGGTCGGGGAAGATGGTCCGACCCACCACGGCCAATTCGATCTTTCCTATTTGAGGAGCCTGCCCAATATGATCGTCATGGCACCCAGGGACGAGAACGAATTGTGCCGAATGATGGTAACGGCCTTGTCCCATGATGGACCCGTTGCCGTCCGATATCCGCGGGGTATGGGGGTGGGCGTCCCACTTGACGATGAACCGGCGCCGTTGCCCATCGGCCGTGCGGAAATCCTGGCTCAGGGCGATGATTTGCTACTGCTGGCCATCGGCAGCATGGTTTCAGTCGCCATGGGAGCCAAGACAAAACTGTCGGCAGAGGGAATCCATGCCACCGTGGTCAACTGCCGTTTCGTCAAGCCCTTGGATAGTGACACCATTTGCCGTCTGACACGAAAAATACCTTTCGTCGTCACCCTCGAAGAGAACGCCCTATCCGGTGGTTTCGGCAGCGCCGTGATTGAAGCGCTGTGCGACCATGGTGTCAATCCGGCGTTCGTCAAAAGAATCGGGTTGCCCGATCGATTCATCGAGCATGGTTCGGCAAACCTGCTGCGGTCGAATTGCGGTCTCGATGTCAAAAGTGTGGTGAAGGCGGTGCATGAGCTCTTCGAACGGCATGCACCAAGCCTAAACCTCAACGTGCTTGTCCAGAACCAGTAAACGATAGGTGGCATGCCCAATAAGCAGCGTCTAGATATCTTGTTGGTGGATAGAGGGTTGGCAGCCAGCCGCCCCAGAGCCAGGGCTTTGATCATGGCGGGTAAGGTGCTGGTCGATGGACAGATCAGCGACAAACCCGGCACCGCCGTCTCCATGGATGCGTCGATCAGCTTAAAGGGCGAAGATTTACCCTATGTGAGTCGGGGAGGGCTGAAACTGGCAGCCGCCATAGAGGCGCTTTCGCTTCAACTCGATAATTGGGTGTGCCTCGATGTGGGCGCCTCCACAGGCGGATTTACCGACTGCCTGCTGCAGCACGGCGCCCGACGTGTGTATGCCGTGGATGTCGGATACGGTCAGTTGGCCTGGCAATTACGCCAAGATCCGCGTGTCGTCTCCATCGAGCGTACCAACATTCGGCACCTCGCCCCCGAGCGCCTGCCCGAAAAAGTGGATCTGGCGACCATTGATACCTCTTTTATTTCCCTAAGAATCGTCGTGCCGGCCGTTCAGCCGTTTTTGAAACCAAACGGTCGTATATTGGCCTTGATCAAGCCGCAATTTGAAGTTGGAAGGGGTCAAGTCGGCAAAGGCGGGGTGGTGCGTGATCCGCGTCAACGGGATCGGGTCGTCCAGGAGTTGACCGATTATTTCAGAGAAATCGGCCTGCTACCAGGGCCGGTGATCCCCTCCCCCATCCAGGGCCCCAAGGGAAACCAGGAGTTTATCATCCTGCTCGCCAGCGATGATTCCGTTTTATAATCAGGTTTTTGCCCTTGATTTTTTCAGGGTGCCTGTATATCAATAAAAATTTTCATGGCGTCGGTATTCAAACCCCATATTTTTTCTTAGAGAGGAGCAAGAGTGATCGAAAATGGCAGATAAGCTGAGAAATATCGCCCTTGTCGCCCATGGCGGTGCGGGCAAAACATCGATTGCAGAGGCTATGCTCTTTAAAGCGGGCATTATCACCCGTCAGGGCCGTACCGAAGATGGCAACACCTTCATGGACTTTGAGCCTGAGGAGCTGAAGCGTCAAGCCAGCATCAGCACCAGCTTTGCCCAGATTCCTTGGAAAAAGCACGCCATTACCATTATCGATACACCCGGTGACCAGAATTTTTTTACAGACACCAAATTGTGCATGCAGGCAGCAGATGCGGTGGTCATAGTGGTCGACGCGGTCGACGGGGTCAAGGTGCAAACCGAGCAGGCATACGAGTTTGCCGCAGATTACATTCAACCGGCTGCTATCTTCATCAATAAATTGGATCGCGAGCGCGCCGATTTCCAACGGGCTTTTCAGGACGCCAGGGAATCGTTTGAATCCCCGAAGCCGATCATTATCCAGTTGCCGATCGGCAAGGAAGCGGGATTTAAAGGGGTTGTCGATCTCGTGTCGATGAAAGCCTGTCTTTATGACGATAAAGGCAATGTGACCGTTGCGGACGTTCCGGAGGAGATCAAAGATGAAGCGGAAACCGAACGCGAAGCCATGATTGAAAACATCGCCGAGGCCGACGACAGCCTGATTGAAAAATATCTGGAAGGCGAAGCGATCAGTGATGACGAGATCAAGGCGACCCTGCGCAAAGGCGTTTTGTCACGAACCTTTATTCCGGTATTGTGCGGTTCGGCCACCAAAAACATCGGTATCGATCTCTTGATGGATACCATCGTCAACGCCATGCCCTCTCCGTTGGATTCGGCCCCGCGGAAATGTATCAACCTCGCAGATAAGAGCGCCGGTGAAATCCCACCCGATCCTTCCGCTCCTTTTTCGGGATTCGTTTTTAAAACCGTTGCCGACCCATATGCAGGCCGCTTGACGATCCTCCGGGTGGTCAGCGGTACCCTGGCCGGTGATGGCACTTTTTACAATTCGACCAAGGGGGCCAAGGAAAGATACAACCAACTGTTGACCATCATGGGCAAGGAACAAAAGCCGGTCAATGAAGCGGGGCCTGGATCCATCGTGGCGGTTGCTAAATTAAAGGAGACCACCACCGGAGACACGCTGTGCGCAGACAGTAAAAAGGTCAAGTTCGAACTGGCCTCATCCATCCCCACACTGATTACCTTTGCCTTGGAGCCCAAGTCAAAAGGGGATGAGGACAAAATCTTTTCTTCATTAAACAGGCTGCTCGAGGAAGATCAAGGGCTGAAGGTTGACCGGAACGCGGAAACCAAAGAGATCCTGCTGTCGGGTTCCGGCCAGGTGCACATCGAAGCGACCGTCGAGAAGCTGAAACGCAAATACAATGTGGAAGTCAATCTCAAAGCGCCCAAGGTTCCCTACCGCGAGACCTTTAAGAAAAAGGTTCGCGTGCAAGGCCGTCACAAAAAACAAACCGGTGGTCATGGCCAGTTCGGTGATTGTTGGATTCAACTCGAACCGATGCCGCGCGGCGGTGGATTTGAATTCGTCGATGGCATTGTCGGTGGCGTGATTCCCAAAACTTATATTCCGGCCGTTGAAAAAGGCATTGTCGAATCTGCCAAGAAAGGTGTCCTGGCCGGTTTTCCGACCGTCGATTTCAAAGTGATCTTGGATGACGGTTCATACCATGCCGTGGACAGTTCTGAAATGGCGTTCAAGGTTGCCGGCAGCCTGGCGTTTAAAAAGGCCGCCGAGCAAGCCGGACCGGTTCTTTTAGAACCCATCATGAAGGTGAAGATCACCACTCCGGATGAATTCATGGGCGACATCATGGGAGACCTGAACAGCCGGCGGGGTCGCGTTCTTGGGATGGACAGCGCAGGAAAGTACCAGGTGATCAACGCCGAAGTGCCCATGGCGGAATTTCTAACCTATGCGCCTGACCTGCGCTCCATGACCGGTGGACGTGGAATTTTTTCTATGGAATTCGAACGCTACGACGAAGTTCCGGCTCAGTTGGCCGAAAAACTACTGGCCGAGCTGAGAAGCAAAGAGGGTGAATAACAAATAGCGTTCGCCAAGAAATTGACGAGCGCCTGGGACTTTATCCGTAAATTTACAAAAAACCGAATCGCCGAACCAGGCCGTTCGGTTTTTTGTTTTTGGAGATTAGTGGCCCAGTGGCATTACATTATGCCACAGTGAATGCGGGCACTCTGGTCGAGCATGGCTGGCAATCCACCCTTTGATTGGGGGGAAAATCCCAGGCATTGGTTCCATACCTGGTCATCTTCCATGCAAAAATAGAGCGTGACGCGAGGTGCCCGTTCTTTTATCCATTGTGCAATCTTTTGATACACCTTGATACGCAATGGCTTGAAATAGCGCATCTTACCATCTAATCCGGGAATGAATTCTCCATAAATGATGTCGGATTGGGGGAAACGTTGACGTACGACCGATTGGAGGGCCGGCATAAATCGAAACGTTCCCATGCTGATCCAGACAATGTCATCCTGCGGAATAGTGTCGAATAGGGTCTGAATCACATCGTGATATTCGTTCTCCCATTCAGGATAGACGAAAATAGGATCGAAATGGAATGCAAGTGGATATCCTTGGGATTGACATGCCGCCGCCGCCGCAAGTCGGGCTTTTAAGGAAGCGGTCCCCCGCTCCTGATGCGCGATGACGCGGGGGGTATTGAGCGACCAAGAAACAATGGTCTTGCGCTGGTGGTCCAATCCCTTTAACTGCTGTATCGCAGTCGTTTTGGTCTTGAGTTCAAGAACCGTTTTTTTCTGACGTGCAAAGCGTTCCACCAGTTTCGGGGTGAGGTCAGACCAGGGTTCCCAAATCAGGCTATCGGTAAATTCGCCCGTGCCGAGACGTAGACCCGTGGGCCGCTCAAAGTATTCCGAGAGCTCCTCTAACAATCTCTCTTGATTGACAAAATATTGAAGCAAGGGTGGGTGGAAATAGGTTTGCAGGATGCAGTAAGCACAATCCATGGTGCAATAGGTGCCGATGTTCAATATTTGATAATCGCAGCAGGTATATTCCCGGGTGCCAGGGCACTTGCGCACGAAAGGTCCCTGATGGCGCGTCAAAAGCAACATTTGTTTTCCTCTCAGGCAGGGGTCCTTCTCCCCCTTGAGGATATCAAACAGTTGCTGGCGATTTTCAACGAAAACAGGTGATAACGCCAGGGATTGAACAAACCGGTCGACCAAGGGCAAGTCAGCCACCGAGGCATCCACATAGAGTTTTTCAATGGGCATAATCGGAGATCGCCTGGGGTCCGGATGTTGAAGTTGAACAAGGACCTGAGTGTTAGGATAAATTTATTTTTTTAGATACATCACTAGAGGTAACAAGAAAAGCAGTGCGATAATGAGAAGGCCGGGAAGTGAAAAATATACAGCATACCAGGGTCTTCCAGCTGTTTTGGTGCGTTGGGCTTCCTTGAGATACCAGTTGCCGAGGATGGCCGCCGCAATTAAAATACACAAAGCTTGGATGAGCATTTTAAACGTTTGCATGAACCCCTACCTGGTTTCCGTCCACAAATGGGCAAATTTGGACACTACCTATCCTTTCAGCAGCAATGCCATCCACAAGGTGGTATGCCGATTGTCTTTCCAGGGCCAAAACTTGGCAATGACCGTCCCTGAATCCAATTGTTTTTCGAAGAGTGTTTGTTCAATCCTGATGCCGCCCGTCTTCGACGTTACTTCGTGATCCTTCGTGCTGGGAACCTGCCCTTGGGGCTTGACCGGGTCCCCTAACTGTTTTCTGCGAGGATGTTGTATCATAAAGGAAGGTCTCTGTTTAAAAAAACAAGGTCGACAAATTCATCGGTGACACATCTGTTTTCGATCACTTCGAGCTGACCGAATCTTTCGACGATACGTTTTAGTGGCATGTCAGCGTCGTTGCCTCATCATCTTCAATTAACCGTCCACCATGACATGGAAAACCTTCCTCCCGATGAACATAAAGCGGTCGGAAGTATAGAAAAAAACGGACCCGGGTGTCAAAGAGATTCTATGATGCTAACGGCCCCTACGTTTCACGTGAAAACACATTTTGTAGTATTTCCAAGCAGAAAAATCCACAACCCATAGATTCTTAACATGGCATGACGCCATATCCCGCTTGTAATCCGTGGCGTTGTGAAAATACAATCCTCTTTATTCGGAGAAAGACGATACCAACAGCAGTCGATCCGAAATGAAACCAAAAAAGTTGGCGCCTCCATTGCCTTTAAAGAACCAGCCGATATGTGTCAGACACGCGGCACAAATAATGATCCGCCAGGAATGACCTGAAAACCATGTGAACTCCGTCGATGCCGGTCCGAGGAAACTGTATCCCTGAGCATTTGAAAAGCATTTGATATTGTAAACTATGCCGCTTGGATTGGCATAGGTGTGTTCATGTCGTCCTTGAACATTCAGATAAAAGCTGGGTTGCGTGATTTTTTGATGGCATTGGTTGCAGACATACCACTTTTCTTCATCAGTTGCATTTGCATGGTCCGCTGGATGAACTGAAGCCCCGGGGTGTTGAGGCCTCAAGGCGTCGTTTTTGAAGAAAAACATTGAATCCTTGCCTATCGCCCGAAGGATCAGCTCAGGATTGGAAATGAACCTGGCCGAAGAGCGTGTTGATGAAGCGTTTAATTAAAGTCAACGCGTTCCTTTAGCTCCTTGCCGCAACGGAAAAAAGGTAACTTCTTGGGTTTGACTTTCACGGGTTCGCCGGATTTGGGATTTCGACCGGTGTAGGATTTGTACTCCTTGACAAATATACTACCCAGACCTCGAATTTCCACTCTTTCTCCTTTGGCGAGGGCATCGGCCATGGTATTGAAAAAAATATCTACAACATTTTCAGCTTGTTGTCTGGTAAATCCGTTTTGGTTTTTCAGCTCGTTGACAAGATCAGCCTTGTTCATTGTTGCCTCCCTAATTTCAATTAAATCAGCATCATATAGATACTTGGGGCACTTGTCAACTCGGCCTGAACCCTCGGTTCATTTTTTTCCGAAGGGAATTTACCGTAAATATCAAGCAAGGAAAGTGCGTTGTTGAACCCACGGGATTCGTCGGGAGGCTTGGTGCCTGGAGCCGGAATCGAACCGGCACGAAACTAAGTTTCGAGGGATTTTAAGTCCCTTGCGTCTACCTATTCCGCCATCCAGGCAATTGTTTTCATTGCCCCGAGTATTGTCTTGAGTATTGTCCTAAGTATTGTATGGATCAATCCGGGGGAAAGAAACATGAGGCTATTTACCATATGCTTCGGGATTGTCAAGTCAAGCATGGCGATTCGATCTATAGAGTACTTTATATCGTTTCATGATTTGAAATTATTGGCAATTTATCGTATGAGGGTTGCAGCTCAGGCCGGTCCGATTCCTGGCCAAAACCATACGGGAGGGAGAGAATAATGATTCATAAGATAGTGGGTACCCTTTGGGTGTTGGTCCTGTTAAACAGTATTTGCTGGGCAAATTCCCTTGAATTGGATTTGATGGCCGGAACGGAATCCATATCCGGTGGCATTCACTATAAAGACTATATCGAATCGGGTTACTATCGCATCGGCGGATCAGTGGTTCACACCGATGACGACGATGTCGAGTATACCTTGGGCTCTTTGAATCTGACCGTTGGTAGCGATACATTGGCTCCTGGCTTCACATGCGAGGTGGGCGTGAGAGGGATTTACGGAACTGCAGACGATGGTGGATATTCCGGAGATGTGGGAGCGCTTGGGTTTACCGGTGAAGCCGGCTACCTCTTCCCGACCGATCTGATACCTGTGCCGTTGGAGGTTTTCGGCGGGCTGACCTGGGCCCCCAGCCCCCTGTCTTTCGCAGATACGAACAATTATCTGGAATTCAATGCCGGCGTGGGATTGCGTATCCTTCGCAATGCCTCTATCCGCGCCTCTTACACCCACTACCGTATAGATATGGAATCCGGACCAGGAGATTGGGACCTGGAGGAAGATGCTTTTCGACTGGGATTGGCGATGCGCTTTTGAGCGGCATCATTCCAAAAAGGAGGCATCCTGCAGATTTTCCGGTGTGGTGGAATGGGAGACCGATAGCAACGGTCCGAACAGGTCCAGTGCAATTTTTTCAAAAGCCTCTGAAAATGGTGCACTTTTACGGAAACAGAGCTGATGGTAGGGGTCCGATGCCTCACCGGGTGAAAATTCGTTTCCGAGCCATGTGCGCTGGGCGAAAGCGAGCGCCTCTTTCTTGGTGCGGCCATTCACGATGAGTTGATGGGCGTAAGCGTGACTGGACCTGCAATAAAAAGGCAATGGCGCCCGAAGTCCTTCCCAGTAATAGCACAGGTATTGCGCCAAGATATTTTCAGGGGCTTCTATAGGCGAAAAATGCCAGATTTGGTCGGTACAGATCAACATGCTCATCGGAATCACATGCGTATCCGGGCAAAATTGCAGGGCCAGATGGTGTATGAACGCACCCAACAGGTCTTTCGGACGCACTTTGCCCATACGATAAACGATGCGGCCCTGTGGGTAGACCCGATCGATCTCGCCATTCACCGCGAATGGCGAAAGTGCCTTATCCACCTGAACAGAACGCGGTTTTTCGTTCGGGACAATCGCCTTTAACGTATTTAAAAACTTTTCGACGTGATCCTCCAGCTGCTCGCATTCGACACGTCCGACGGTGCCATGGGGCAACATATTTGCGGCCCGAACAATGCGGTAGGCCTCCTGTTTCGAAGTGCCTCCGGCAAGCGCCTTGAGCAGATCCTGGTTGACCATATAGCGACTCAAGGCATCTAATTTGAAAATCTCCCTGTCTTCAACCACATCTGCAGCTGGTTTTAAATAGACCCCAAGACGATTTTCGATGAGAAACCGGATGGGGTGCATCCAAAACACGCCCAGATCCCTCCAGTCGCACTGACGCCAGTGATCATCTGGTGATTGAAGTGACTCGGTGAAAAATGGTTCTGTTTCAGACGGGGAAATCAGGGCCTCGGCGGCTTTTCGATTTTCAGCGCTGTAGGTGAACAACTGTTTGTCAAGACCGCTGAAATACAGGGTCGAAAAGGCATGCAGCGGATGACGAACGACGAGCTTCTCGGCCGGAACCCCCAACCCTTCGGCCACATATTCGAGAAGTTCATCGACAACCACTGAAGGCGCCATGGTTGAATTGTCCTGAATATTCTGACCGATGCAACTCAGATAAAAAATGTCCCTGGCAGAGATAAGGGCTTCCAGGAAAAGATAACGATCATCGTTTCTTCTGGAGCGGTCGCCTGCCCGGGGTTCGGCCGCTATCAAATTGAAGCCCGGCTCATGATTTTCACGCGGAAAGGTTTCGTGATTCATGCCGAGCAAGCAGATGATCCTGGACGGGATACTGCGCATCGGGAGCATGGCACAGAAAGTGATGCCTCCCGTCATGAAACCTGCCTCACGGGAAGTTTGTTTGAGGGTGTCCTTCAGATACTGTCGGATAATGTCGAAGGAAAAGGTGGCTTTTTCATCAAGCTGCAATCCGATTTCCTTGAGTCGATTGATCGTGCTCTTCAACGGCTGTGAATGGGATATTTCAGAAGGACCCAGCTGGAAAAAACGCTCGAAAAGCGCGTTGAGCCTGACTTGCCAACCCTCAAGGGAATCGACGCAGGCATCGAGTTGCGTCACGCTCTCGTGGATGGCATCGGCATAGGCGATGACGCGTCCCAAGATTTCCCCATCTCCGGCAGCAATGGATTGGAATGGCAAAATTTCACTAAAGAGCCTGGATTCCCGGCTGTCCATACTCCATCCCAGGATCAATCGATCCAGGCCTTCCTGCCAAGTGTTCTCCCTGAATCCGGGCAATCCATGGCGGCTGCGATCAGCCCTGTCCCATCCCCAGCGTATGCCGGCCTCTTTAACCAAACGGTGAATCAGTTGCAGGTCGGATTCAAACAATCCGAAGCGCGATTGTATACTTGGACATGAAAGGAGACTCGACACTCGCGAGGCTTCCATCCGACTGTCGACCAGATCCAGAAGCTGAATAAAGGCATTGATCGTCGAATTTGACGCCAAGAGGTTTTGATCGGCCACGCTGTAGGGAATGTTGGGCGCTGCTTCAGCAGGATTCCCGAACACGGCATGTATGAACGGTGCATAAACAGCGATATCCGGCGCCATGACAAGGATGTCCCTGGGTTCAAGATCCGGGGTATGGTCCAACATGTCCAGCAATTGGTCATACAACACCTCCACTTCCCGCATGGGGCTGTGACAGCTATGCACCCGCAAGCTCCCGTCGGCATGCACGCCCCCATCTGGAGGTTCCTCGTTCGGCCGACGGCGGTCTACCAGATCCAGAATATCTTGCTGGATACGCCCCAACAACAGATCGTTCCGGTTGTCCTGGAATAATTCGTGATGATGGGCCTCGCATTGATGGATCAGGTCGAAAAATTGTTTTCCCTGCAAGCCCAATGACGCCAGGAGACGGTTACCGCTCTGAAAATACAATGCGCCATTGTCTGGTGCGCCCGGAATACGGGATCGCAGGCGGACCATTTGTTGATCCGAAAGGATATCGGCCCAATAGTGACGGCAGGGATTCAGCAAAAATAGAAAGACCGGAATTCTCTGAGCAAGGGCTTCGAGCACCTCCAGGTGGAACGGGGGCAAGTGGGAAACACCAAAAACGGCGATCCTTGAGGGTAATCCATGCCATGCGCGATCGTTCTGCAGAAGTCTTTCCACCAGGTCTTTTTGAAGAGCGGAACGGTGCGAACCGGTTTGTTGTGCCTCGAGGGCCCGCCACAAGTAGGCTTGCCATTGGTGCGACGGAGGCAGTCGTTCGGCGCCCGCCCTGCCCGTCTCCCACCCCACAAGCCAATCCGGCCTGAAAACGGCGTATTGATCGAAGGTGTCGGCGATTTTGCGGCTTAACAGAAAACGTTTGAGGGGGTTGGCATCGTGGACCAGGTAGTGTTGTAAAGGCTCGAAAACAGAGTGCGCCAATAGGCCTGGCAATAGATGGTAGATGCGAAATGCCAGGGTCTGTTTGTCGTAGGCCCCGGTCATTCCAAAGGAGGCATCCACGAGGCCGCAAAGCCGGTCGATGAAGGCATTGGGAAAAGGGAATTCTATGTTGGCGCAAACCCCGTTGATGCTGGCGACTTGCAGGGATATCCAGCGTTGCATGCCCCTGCTCTGTACCAGCACCACGTCGGGCTGCAACACCGCGCGTGGACTCGCTTCGACGGGTGTGGCCAATACCTCGGCCAAACCCCTGACCAGCATTTCCAAATGGTTGCCGGAGATGATGTGCAATTCACTGGGCATCCCGGCAACCTATTTCCTTTTCACCTTTTTCAAAGCAACGCCACCGACCTCACGGATCAGGACAACTCAACGACTTTTTTCACGAGTTTTTCAATGCCGACGGCAATATCTTTGATGCCCGGTCCCAGCATATAAGCTGGTGTGCTGACAATTTTGTGTTTCTGATCCACATGAATTTGATTGACCTGGCAATTCATGTGCTTCACACCCATAGTTTCAATCGCGGCGGCCGTGCCGACATCCGTACCGATGGTGACTTCGGGATTGAGACGTCCCAGCGCGCGAGCCACCGTTGCCGGCGCGATGCACAATGCTCCGATGGGTTTTTGAGCAGCCACCATTTCGTCGAGAATTCTTTGAACCTGGGGATGCACGGTGGCGTCCGGACCTTTCACCGCAAAATCGCTCAAATTTTTGGCGGCCCCAAATCCGCCCGGCAGGATCAGGCCGTCGATCTGATCGGCCCGAACAGTTGCAAGGTCCACGATATTTCCCCGGGCGATTCGCGCGGACTCCACCAAAACATTTCTCTGTTGATCGGCGACCGACTGATCGGTGTGATCGATCACGTGCATCTGGTCGCTGTCAGGCGCCATGCAAATGATCTCTGCACCGGCTTGATCCAGAAATAGCAGCGTCAAAACGGCTTCGTGGATTTCAGATCCATCGAAAACGCCACATCCAGACAAGAGTACACCAATTTTTTTAGCCATGGGAGTTCTCCTTTTTAAAGGCGGATTTTACATCTCGATGATTATTCCAAGACATGTTTATCGAGCACAAAACAAGTAAACATGCCTTGAAACAGGGTCTCATCGCCTGAGGATACAGATACGGCCACCCAATGCTTTTTCCCCTGGATCTCTTCGACCCGTGCGGTGGCAACCACCTTTTCCCCGACGCGAACTGGCTTCAGAAACTTGACATCCGCGGCACCCAAGACGACATTGGGATGGTTGACGGCAATCATGGCGGCATAATCGGCCAACCCGAAAATAAAGCCGCCATGAACCAACCCGGTGTTGTCGGCCGCCATGGACGAGAGGGTCTCGAGTCGCACCTGACTGCAACCCTCCTTCACTTCTATGGGGTGCCCACAAAGATCAGGGTCAATGGCTTGGTGGGTGATGATATCCATCATTTGCATCCTTTCCGGTTCTCTTTAAAGGCAATGCTGGACGATGGCCACAAAACCTGTTGTTAAAACGGCAACCTTCGAGAAAACGATTTGAATTTAATGGGAAACCAATATATTCCGTGATAAAAGACCGCTCAGGATAGTCAGCCGCGATTATAGGCAAAGGCCCTTGAAGAAGTCAAACAGATCTCAAATGAAAAATTCTTCCCACATGATCCAATACAGGAGCAACTGAAAAATATGGAAATGACAGATCTTCTTCAGCACCGCCTGGCGGAAATTCGCAGGCGGATGCTTGAACAAGAGCTCGACGGATTGCTCGTCCTGGTCGGTGAAAACCGTCGTTATCTCAGTGGGTTCACTGGAGAGGACCATCAATTTGACGAATCCGCCGGTGCCTTGTTGATCACCCATCGGTCTCAGTTCCTGCTGACCGATTCCCGTTTTGAGCTTCAAGCTCGCCATGAAGCACCAGCGTACCAGGTTTTGATCTATCGGAACGGGCTGGCCAAGGAACTTGCTAAATTTTTTCAAACGTTGGGCATCAAACGCCTTGGGTTCGAAAGCAATCGCGTGTCGGTTCAGCAGCATCTGAATATAAGAAAAGAATTAGATAAAACCGAAAACCGACTGGAAATGATCCCATTGGAGACGTTTGTCGAAGCCCTGCGCGAGATCAAGTCCGGAGACGAAATCGAAAAGACCCGAAAAGCCTTGCTGCTGGCTGAAGATGTTTTTCGTCATGTGGCGAAAACCCTGAAGCCGGGCATGAGTGAAAAGGCGGTGGCCTGGGCCATGGAGTCGGGCATGCGAAATGCCGGCGCTGAAAGCCTCTCTTTCCCTGTCATCTTGGCGGCCGGACCTAACAGCGCCCTGCCCCATGCGATTCCCACCGATCGTCCAATCCAGACGGGTGAGCCGATCCTGTTCGACTGGGGTGCCAGGTTAAACGGTTACTGTTCGGATTCCTCGCGCACGCTGATTCTCGGGAAGCCGGACGACACCTTTCTCGCTGTATTTCATACGGTGCTGGAAGCGCAGCAAAAGGCCATAGCGGCAATCAAGGAGGGGGCCAGCACCAAGGCGGTCGACGCCGTTGCCCGAAATTACATTCATGACAAGGGATTCGAAGGAAAATTCGGCCATGGATTGGGCCACGGCACCGGACTGGCCGTTCACGAAGCGCCGCGTTTGAGTCCGCTGAGAGAGTCTGTTTTGCGCAGCGGCATGATCGTCACAGTGGAGCCTGGCGTTTATCTGCCCGAATGGGGTGGTGTGCGCATCGAGAATCAGGTGGCGGTCACCAGCGACGGTGCCGATGTATTGAGCCGGTTGAGCACGACATATCAAATCGACCGGATATAACCAGTGCCCATCGACAAATGGCCAATTGGCCCGATATCGGCGTTGCGCGAAAAATTTAATCCTCGGAATATCGACCATATGCCTGCGGTTAAATTTTTTGTGCGCCTTGATCTCGACCAAATTTGCTTATCTGTGAACGGACACTGATATTGTAAGAGGTCAATATCGATTTATGCAGCCAATTGAGCCCTCATTTGACCGGTGGGTTGATCAATACATCAATCACCTGATTGTAGAGAAGGGCTTGGCCGCCAAAACAATCGAGGCCTACAGCGCGGATTTGGCCTCTTTTCTGCAGTTTCTCAAATCGGAAAACATAGAGCGCCTCGAAGATGCGGATACGACCGCTATCTTGAAATACGTCATCGATCTCAGGAAAACCGGCCGCGGAGCCCGGACACGCGCCCGGCATCTCGTTACCATTCGTGGATTCTTTCACTTTTTGGCCCTTACCGGCCTTTTGACCGAAAACATTGCCAAAATGGTCGAGTTGCCCAAGAGCGGCCTCAAATTGCCCGACGTGCTCGGGCAGGAGGAAGTCGCCGTTCTCATCATGGCGCCGGATCGTGAAAAGCCCTTGGGACTGCGTGACGCGGCCATGTTGGAAATGATTTATGCCGCCGGTCTGCGCGTGTCTGAACTCATCGACTTGCCGATGGGGTCCGTCAATCTGGAAGCCGGATTCGTACGCGTCATGGGCAAAGGCAGCAAGGAGCGCATCGTTCCAATTGGCGGAAAAGCCATAGCCTGTCTGAACGACTACTTGGACCATGGGCGTCCCTTGTTACTCAAAAACATGAGCAGCCGTTTTCTATTTGTCGCCAGGGCCGGCAAGCCCATGACCCGTCAGGGGTTCTGGAAACTGCTCCGGCGTTACGCCCTTCAAGCCGGCATCACCAAACGCGTGACGCCTCACAGTTTGCGTCACTCTTTTGCAAGTCATTTACTGGAGGGTGGCGCCGATTTGCGTGCGGTGCAGATGATGCTCGGCCATGTGGATATCGGCACAACGCAGATTTATACCCACGTGGCCCAGCAGCGCCTGATCGAAATTCATCGGCATTACCATCCGCGGGGATGAACCTTAATACCCAAAGGCAGCGATTTTAACTGAACGTGATTCGCCCTGAAAGGCGTGGTTTCCAATAATATTTTGATATAAAAATTCGCAGCGTAACGGGCATAGCAGACGTGGGTGGAGCAGGTGGCCAGGGCCACCTGCTCCACCCACTCCGGGTTTAATGAATCGCATTCAGTGGGAATCCCAGACCCAAAGATATCCCGTTTGACAGCCATCTTCATAATGTTTAAAAAAGCGCCATTCAAAAGGGTGCCACCGCACCTTGGGTGAATGGTCCAATACTATCTCTTGCCGCGGCTGGTGATGGTACCGAAACCCTAATGACCTTGGAAAAACGTGACTTAAAGGATATCGATCGTGGAAAAATCTACCTCAAGCGCTTCATCGGCCCGCTGGATCGGAAATGACAAGGAGCTTCGCACCGGTGTAACGGCATTCAAAGAGGCTGTGGCCAATATTGGTCGTCCTGTATTCGTCGTCGAACAATCCGACCCACCCGCCGTGACCCATAACGGTACGATGATATGGGGATCGGCCTCTGAAATCGAGTCTCAAGGGAAGCCGTTGTTGGCATTTGCGCCGCCTGTCCAACCGATGAACCTTGGCGATCCTCTTTTTAAACGGGATCTAAGCATCCGATATGCATATGTAATCGGTGCAATGGCCAACGGCATTACCTCTGTAGAGATGGTCCGGGCGGCAGGCGAGGCTGGAATGATCGGTTTTTTCGGCGCAGGTGGGCTTTCCCTCGGACAAATCGAATCCGCCATCGATCGTCTCGCGTCCGAAAAGGATGGAATTCCATTCGGCATCAATCTCATCCATAGCCCCAACGATCCCCAGCTGGAAGAGGCGGTCGTCGACCTGTACCTTCGCAAAAATATTCGGCTGGTCAGCGCTTCGGCTTACCTGGGGTTGACCCTCCCCCTAGTATACTATCGCGTCAAAGGCATCCATCAAGCGCCGGATGGCGACATCATCTGCCCCAACCATATCGTCGCCAAGGTTTCGCGCATCGAGGTAGCGCGAAAATTTTTTGCGCCCCCACCGGAGAAATTGCTAAAAGCACTGGTCGAGCAAGGCCGAATCAGCGAGCGAGAAGCGCATCTGGCCGAACGGATACCACTGGCCCAGGACATGACCGCCGAAGCGGACTCGGGCGGACATACGGATAATCGCCCAGCCCTGACCTTGTTACCCACGTTTATGGCTCTGAGGGATGAGGCCATGCAACGGTACCGGTTTGCATCGCAACTGAGGGTCGGGTTAGGCGGTGGCATCGCGACGCCGGATTCCGCCGCCGCGGCTTTTGCCATGGGCGCGGCCTATGTGTTGACCGGTTCCATCAACCAGGCCTGCGTGGAGGCGGACACCTCTCAGGTGGTGCGCGAGATGCTCGCACAGGCCGAGCAGGCCGACGTCACCATGGCGCCTTCCGCCGATATGTTCGAAATGGGGGTCAAGGTGCAGGTGCTCAAACGGGGGACGATGTTTGCCATGCGGGCGGCACGCCTCTATGACTTATATCGCACCTATGACCGCTACGAACAGATCCCCGAAACCGTCCGCGCCACCGTCGAAAAGGATTTTCTTCAAGCCTCTTTTGACGAGGCCTGGGGGCAGACGCGTCAATTTTTCGAGCAGCGCGACAGAATGCAGATCGAGCGTGCGGAACGTGATCCGAAACACAAAATGGCCCTAGTGTTTCGTTCCTACTTGGGGAGGGCGTCGTTGTGGGCTAAAAGCGGTGATCCGTCACGTAGAATCGACTATCAAATCTGGTGCGGACCTGCCATGGGAGCTTTCAACGCCTGGGTCAAGGGATCCATTATGGAGTCACCCGAAAACCGTCATGTGGCCAACATCGGCATCAATCTGCTATATGGCGCAGCAGGTCTGATGCGGTGCAACTGGCTGCGCAGCCAGGGGGTCATTGTTCCCGCACAGGCGGCTGTTTTTCGTCCCATGGAGCCGGCGGAAATCCAACGCCGAACGGCCTGCTAAACCGCTTCGATTTTGTTTAGAAAATCAGTGTAGAGCCGGGTCACTGCAATCACGTGACCATAAACGGGGTGGTCCTCATCTCCATTGGACTTCGATGGTCCCATATGGGTTTCCGAAAAGGTGGTTCGCCTGACCGATATATCTTTTTCAATGTTTTCAGTCTGGATCACGGTTCGGATACAATAGCTGAATTGTTGTTCGTCACCTGGATGAATGAATAGAAAATGTTGTGGCATATTTCTGGCGCCATTCGAGGTGGGACGTGCATGGATTTGAAAAAAACCCTGCGATTTAAGCCAGGGCTTCAAATCATTCATGATTTTAGCAGCATCTGGAATGGTTAGTTTTAGTGCGCCTACCAGATGTCCAGCCAAGTAAACCTTGAAAGCATCTTTGGCATTGAATTGACGCGTTACCCCTGACTGAATGCCACCCAGCGGATCCGGGGGTAAAAACTCCCTTGCCCACCGTTTCCATCTCGCCAAATTAATCTGTAACTTGCTTGATAAGTATCTGCTATTATAATAAATCATTTGAACTCCAGGTTGTTCGGTTGTTGTATCTGATTAACAACTTATTTATCGATCGTCAAGTGTTGCAAATTAACGGCCGATGGACTATGTATGGTTTTTGCATTGCATCGAGGGGCTTATGCTCCGGCAATCGGTCGCGATGGCTGGTTTTTAAAATTTGTGCCGGGTTCGGATGTTTGTCCGACCAGGCCGACAACTTTTTATTCAGTGGTTTGATTCGATATGAAAAATGAAGACCCCTTTCAGGTTCCGGTGGCCATCATCGGGATCGGCTGCATGTTTGCAAAATCCGCCGATCAAAAATCTTTCCTGAGATTGTTGATGCGAGGTGTGGATGCCATCACCGATCCTCCCGAAACGCACCACTATCTAAATGACTATTTTGATGCCGATCCCAAGAAACCGGATCACATCTACTGCAACCGCGGTGGGTATCTGCCTCTGGTTGATTTTGACCCTTCCGAATTCGGAATCCCTCCCACGGCCCTCGAGGCGACCGACACCTCTCAGCTTCTTGGCCTCGTCGTCGCAAAACAGGCACTCGATGATGCAGGCTATGGCAATAACAACGGACGCACTTTCGATCGCGAGCGAGCAAGCGTTATTCTCGGTGTCACCGGAACGCAGGAGCTGGTCATTCCCTTGGGTGCCAGACTCGGCCACCCGCTTTGGCGACGGGCCCTGGCCGACGCCGGCGTGACCGAAACGACAGCGGATGATGTTATCCAAAGGATTGCAGAGGGCTACGTCTCCTGGCAGGAAAGTTCATTTCCCGGTCTTTTGGGCAATGTGGTGGCCGGCCGTATTGCCAATCGATTGGATTTGGGTGGCACGAACTGTGTCGTGGACGCGGCCTGCGCAAGTTCCATGAGCGCCATTCACCTGGCGCTGATGGAACTTGCCACTGGCCGGTCGGATATGGCGATCACTGGCGGCGTGGATACCATCAGCGACGCCTTTATGCACATGTGTTTTTCCAGAACTCAAATTCTTTCCAAGAGCGGGAATATACGGCCCTTTTCAAAAAACGCGGATGGAACGGTCCTCGGTGAAGGCGTCGGCATGCTGGTATTGAAACGACTGGATGACGCCCAGCGTGACGGCGACCGCATTTACGCCGTTATCAAAGGATTGGGGACATCCAGCGACGGCAAATCTCAAAGCATCTACGCGCCGCGGCAGAGCGGGCAAGTCGCGGCCCTCAGGCGGGCTTTTCAGAGCGCAAGCATCGCGCCGGATAACATCGGGCTGGTCGAAGCACATGGCACGGGCACGCGCGTCGGCGACCAGGTCGAGTTCAAAGCCCTTTGCGAGGCGTTTGGTTCGGTCGCATCCAAAGGCGACCGTTGCGCCCTGGGTTCGGTGAAATCCAATATCGGTCACACCAAAGCGGCAGCCGGGACGGCGGGTTTGATCAAAGCGGCTTTCTGCCTCTATCACAAGGTGTTGATACCGACCTTGAAGGCAGACCCGCCGGATCCCAATCTGGATGTCGCCAATAGTCCGTTTTACATCAATCAGGACCTGAAGCCCTGGATTCCCGAAAATGGCGGCGTGCGTCGCGCGGGCGTCAGCGCCTTTGGTTTCGGGGGCAGTAATTTCCATGCGATCCTCGAAGAGTTTGACCCCCATAAAAAGGAACCCTCCTGGGACGGGAGCGTCGAAATCGCCGCTTTTTCTGGACAAAGCGAGGAATCGCTGACCCAAATGGTCGAAGAGTGGCGCGCCAATGTGGCCCAAAACAGCGAAGAGAACAAGGTGGGCCGATGGGCGGCCCAAAGCCGGATGAGATTCGACTCGAAAGATCCCTACCGCCTTGTGATGGTCTTTGATTCGGCCAACGACCGCACGCATGTCATGCAACGCTGCGATGCCGCCAAGGAGAAACTGGCGACCTGGGACAATCATGCGCGGCCCGCCGCAGATGGTATTTTCATTGGGTTTGGAGATCCACCGGGCAAATTGGGCTTTCTTTTTCCGGGACAAGGCAGCCAGTACGTCGGCATGGTTCGCGATTTAATCTGCTGTTTTCCCGAGGCGATACAGGTCCTTCAAGAGGCCGAGGCGGCCATGAACAGTAAAATCCGCCTCTCCGACTCGATTTATCCCAAGCTGCTCGACGACCCGGCAGAAGCCGAAAACCGGCTCAGACGTACCGATATCGCACAACCGGCCATCGGCGCCATCAGTGCCGCCATGCTGGCTGCACTCAACACCTTCGGGATCGCGCCGGATGGAACCTGTGGTCACAGTTATGGCGAGTTGGTGGCCTTGTACGCCGCCGGCCGTCTGGATCGAGAGGCCTTATGGCAGCTATCGGAAGCGCGAGGCCGATTAATGGCCGAGGCCGGAAACCAAGCCAAAAATGCGGATCCGGGCAGCATGCTCGCGGTTCGTGGCCCCATCACGGAATTGGATCATCTCGTTGCGGAACTACCCGAAGGCGTTGTTCTGGCCAATCGAAACAGTCCTGAACAAGGGGTTCTTTCCGGACCTGCCGCCGCCATCGAAGCTGCGGAAAAAATTTGTAAAACAAAAGGATATCAAACGATTAGATTACCCGTGGCAGCGGCCTTCCACAGCAAACTGGTTTCTGACGCCCAAACCCCTTTTCAAAAAATTGTGGATCAGGTCCACTTGCGATCGGGCAGTTCGATTGCAGTCATGAGCAACTCTTTGGGCGGTGCGTATCCCGATGCAATTGACCAGGCCAAAAAGGTGCTTGGCAGGCAATTGGCCTTGCCGGTGGATTTTATCGCCAACGTTGAGCATCTTTATGCGGATGGGGTACGCACGTTCGTTGAGGTCGGACCCAAGGCCGTTTTGACGCGGTTGGTCGAGAAAATTTTAGATGGCCGTTTTTTCCACGCAATGGCACTGGATCGTTCAGGAGGTCGCGCAAACGGCGTGGGCGATCTGGCTCATTCGCTGGCCAGGTTGGCCGCATTGGGATATCCGGTTTTGTTGCAGCGGTGGGAAATACCCCTTCCGGAGCCAACGCCCAAGCGCATGCGCATCCCTCTGTCCGGTGCGAACTATATAACACCGAGACCCGCGAGGGCACCGGTGACACGACGAGAAAAACGGGACGATACGGATCGGAAGGTTGAACCGGCGACCTCGTCTCACAACGTCAAAACGGTGCCCAAAGAACCTGTACCGGCCCCCACCCGGCCTGAACCCTTACGACAACGAGCGATCGACATGCCAAACGGTCGCCAAAAGAAAATTAAGCACGAGATCAAGACAATGGATCCTTCAAAAAGAGATTATCTTTCTCACGCCTTGACTACCGTACAACAAGGACTTGCTTCCATGCAGGCGCTTCAGTCCCAGACCTCGGAAACGCATCAAAAATATTTGGAGGCCCAGGCCGAAGCCAGTCGAACCCTTCAACAGATGTTGCGCAGCACACAGCAGTTGGTCGATGCCGGCATGGGTGGCTTCACGGCTGGGAACTACGACCACGATAATGTCACGGTGCCGGCAATGCAGCCGCCCAAGAATGCGCCCAGTATCAGCTTGTCCTCCCCTAACCCCTCGACTCCTACGATCGTCGACCAAAGCCAAGCGGTTCCGGACGCGTCCGTGAAGCCGGCCTCTCGCCAGGATGATGATAAAGCACCTGTGAACACCGAAAGCCATTCCAGTGGACAGCTTGAAGCGATCCAAAAAGCGTTGGTGGCCATCGTCAGCCAACTGACTGGATATCCAGATGACATGCTGGCCATGGATATGGACATCGAGTCCGATCTGGGTATCGATTCGATCAAACGCGTCGAAATATTGTCCGCCCTCGAGGAGCAGATGCCGGATCTGCCCAGGGTGACCCCTGATATGATGGGAAGCTTGAAAACCTTGGGCCAGATTTGTGATTACTTGGGATCAGGTGTTTCACGAACGCCCCAGTTCCAGGCATCGGTCAATTCTCCCACCCCCGCTGCCCAACCCATGACGACGACCAAGGGGGGGGATCAGAGTGCGGTGCAAACAGCGCTGTTGAAGGTCGTTGCGGCCTTGACAGGATACCCGGAGGAGATGTTGGGCCTGGATATGGATATCGAATCCGATCTGGGTATCGATTCGATCAAACGCGTCGAAATTCTCTCCGCCATGGAAGATCAGATGCCCAACCTTCCCAGGGTGACGCCCGATATGGTCGGTGCCTTGAAAACACTCGGACAGATCTGCCAGTATCTGTGCGGCACCGGCAGTGCTGATGCATCGCCGCTATCGGGCTCATCATCATCTGATGATAGGCCAGCATCGAACCCGATCCAACCGAAAGCGAGCGACCGGTCGAAAGTCGAGGAGGATGCCACCGAATCAGTCCCTCGATATCGGATCGATGTGATCGATTTGCCCTCAAACCCTAAGCTGCGTGGGGCGCATCCGATTCGATCAGGCGCACCATTTGCCATCGGCCTGGCGGCTCGGCAAGGCGAGTTTGGGGATGCATTGGAGAAGGCTATGACGTCGGCCGGCTGGTCCGTCCTCCGCTTGACTGAACACTCCAAAATCACAACAGAAATCAGACTGGCAGGGCTCGTCATATCGGCCCCACAGGAACCGAGCGACGCCTTCCGTTGGGCGCAAATTTGCCACCCTGCGTTGCAGGAAGCGGTGAAGGCAGGTTGCGACGCTTTTTTTTGCACTGTCAGCCGGCTGGATGGTGCTTTCGGGTTCGCTCAAAAGTCATTGTCCGACCCTGAACAAGGTGCCCTGGCGGGTTTGGTGAAAACCGCGGCTATCGAATGGCCTGAGATTCATTGTTTGGCCCTGGATGTCGATCCACAATGGCACGATATCGGCGCCGCCGCTGGAGCCGTGATCGAAGAGGTGGTTTTTCGAAACCCGGCCGATGGAATCGAAATCGGGCTTGGGCCCAAGCGTCGGATAGGTCTCCAATTGGTTGCCGAGACACCCGTTTCGGGGACGACGATCAATCTTGATCGCGATGACGTGGTCGTCGTTAGCGGTGGCGCACGCGGTGTGACGGCTGCGGCCGCAACGGCATTGGCGATGGAGACGCCGTGTCGTCTGGTTCTGCTTGGAAGATCACCGCAGCCGACGCGCGAGCCTGAATGGTTGCAAGGGATTTCCGAAGAGCCCGCCATCAAAAAAGCGATCCTGGCCCATTCGACCGCAGGCAAAGCGCTCGCTCCCCGGGAGCTGGAAAAAATCTATCGTCAATGGATGGCCAACCGGGAAGTCCTGTCAACGGTCGAGCGTTTACGTGGCCTTGGAATTGATGTGCTCTATTTCAGCGTCGATGTGTGTGATGCCAAAGCCGTCCGTGACGTGATGTCGAAACTGCGAAGGGAACACGGGCCGATCAGGGCCATCATTCATGGGGCCGGCATCCTCGAAGACCGCCTGATCGTAGATAAAAAAATAAACCAATTCTCAGTGGTCTATGACACAAAAGTGAAAGGCCTGAATACACTGTTGGAGGCCACTGAAAACGATGAACTCAAATATCTGGCGCTCTTTTCCTCGATCAGCGCCAGAATGGGCAACACCGGTCAGGCCGACTACGCCATGGCCAACGAGGCGCTCAACAAAATCGCGTTACAACAAGCCCACCAAAGACCGGGATGCAAGGTTCTCGCAATCAATTGGGGACCTTGGGACGGTGGCATGGTCACCCCCTCGTTGAAACGCGTATTCGAAGACGCCGGCATTTCTCTGATTCCCGTCGAGGCCGGGGCAAGGGCCATGGTGGCCGAGATGGGCCAACCGCTCGACGCATCGGTGGAGATTGTCATCGGCGGACCATTGCCTTCGGCCTTGAGACAGCCGGATGATGGCCAAGATGCAATGGCCACCTGCAAAGCAGACGGATCCATGTCACTGGCGGCCAAACGGGATATCGACCTTCATCGTTATCCCATTTTGGAGGCCCACCGCCTGGACGGCCGGCCGGTCGTGCCGTTTGCGCTCATTACCGAGTGGCTGGCCCACGGCGCATTGCATGCCAACCCAGGGTTGTGTTTATATGGGATCGACAATCTGAGGTTGTTCAAAGGCATTGTCCTGGACGGCCACAGCAGAAGCATCCGGCTGATGGCTGCTGCCGCCAAACGTCAAGACGGCATGTATGCAGTGGATGTTGAGGTGCGTGACGGGCAGCAAAACGGTTCCTGCCAGATCCATTCGAGCGCCACCGCCCTGTTGGCCGATCATTTCCCGGCCCCGCCCTCGTTTGAGGAAAACGGACACTTCAAGGCCACGGCGTACCAGCGAAGCCTCGGGGAGATCTATGAGCATATTCTGTTTCATGGAGACGCTTTGCGAGGTATTGAAAAAATCATCCATTTTTCGGACAAGGGATTGACGGCAAGGGTCCGTTCGGCCCCGGCGCCGCATCAGTGGCTTCAGGATCCCATGCGGAGTCGCTGGATTGCAGACCCGCTGGTAATGGATTGCGCGTTTCAAATGGCCATCATCTGGTGTTACGAACATCAGCAGTTGGTTTCATTGCCGAGTTATGCGGCTGCATATCGCCAATATCGTGAACGTTTCCCATCCCAGGGGGTCACCGCGGTAATGGAGGTCGTCAGGACCACCGATCGAAAATTGACGGCCGATTTTACATTTCTGGATGAGGATAAAAAGGTCATTGGGTGTATGACCGGCTACGAAGCGGTCATGGACCAGAATCTGTTCAAGGTTTTTGGGGTCAAGGCCGCCTGAAGTTTTCAGGTTCCTTTGTACGGGCTTGCCGTTTGATGCGCAAAAGCGCCGGACTGGTGTTGATAAACATCAGAGACGACCGGCATCCGCGCTCCAAAAAAAAGGTTTCCAGACGATCGAACAAAACAGGACGCGTGGGCCATCGGAATGCCTTGGCCCTGTTTCTTAAAGCATCCCATTGGGCTTTACAGTCCTCGTCATGGGCGAACACCTTCTCCTGCGCCGGTTCACAGAGGAACATGGCGCACATGAGGGGCCTTACTTGCCAACAGCAGCCGTCGACCTGCAAATAGGTGCACTTCCGATCATTGAAGGGAGACCGCAGCGCTTCAAACATCCTTTGAATCGCCGCTTCGCTCGAACAGCAAACATTGACGACCATATCCGCCCAGAAAGCGACGATACCATCTTTGCTGCAGCACGCACTGAGCTGATTGGAATAGCAGCTGCGGGTGCAATGGGCACTGAAGTGAAGGTGCAGAAAACGGTCCACTTCTGATCGAAATGCAAGGTATGGCGCCAGCTTCTGGAATAACTCTTGGCGTTCGCCTGTTTTCAACAAGCTTATTTGCTCGACGGCCATTTGTAAGGCATCCCACTGTTCTTGCTGATAATCGTTCATATGTTCGGCCTGTTGTGAGTCATTTTTTCCCGTATAGAAAAAATATTATATCTTTTCAATGGGTTTTTGCCACCCCTTGGATTTCCCTTGACAATCAAAGTCGGCCTGTTACAAAGATCCCATTCCCGACACTTTTGATGCTTGCCGCTACGAGACGCAATTGAATCACGACGGTGGGTTTCAAAGGCAATCGATCTGCCCCGCTCTGTTTTTCAGAATTCACACTGTCCTTGACTTCGGGAGAAACTCATGAATGAACGTGCCAACGCCCCGATCCATCCCCTGAACGCCATTGCCGATCAATTCCGGCCGACCGAATCTGAGTCGGGTGAATATCTTGATATCCCTGAACATAATGATTCAGCAGAATCAAACAATGGTGGCCAGGCGGCCGTGACATCCATACCGCTTCTAAAATTTTCTTCATCCGGCAATTTAAGGGAGGTGGCGCTTCAACTGCTTGAACCCGCGAAAAGAGCCGTCTGTGTTTTGTCGGCAGCGCTCGATGACGCCGAAACCCTTCGCACCGAGATGCTGGATGAAGAGTTTAGTGAACTGGCGCTGCGTGTCTGGCAAATCAGTTCGGAAACGTTAGATGAAAACGGCGGTTTTATCGGCCAATTTGGCACAATGATGTTCCTTGGATACTTTCTGGCCGAGGACGAGTGTGCCCAAGCACCAGCGAATGTCATTCAATGTGCGTTGGAATTGAAGCAACGGATGTCTCATCTGGGGCGGGAGTGGAAAATTCGAAAAGGTTGGCTGCACAATATCGCGCTTAATATGGGGATTGATTTCGGGACCGAATTCATGGCCTCGGTGGCTTCTGCGGCAGGAAACCATCTCCTGGCACTTGGAAAAACGGTCGAGGTCGCCAGTCAACTTTCAAAAATCGGCGCGGACGGGCAGATATGGGCATCGAAAAAGTTCGTTCAGCGCCTGCCGGAAAAGGATCTCGAGCAACTCCGGTTCGGCATTTTCCGAGCTGAAAGCCAACGAAAAATTTTCATCCCTCGATGCTTTTCGCAGATCAAGGATTTGCCCGTTTTCGAAGGGACAGTCCAGCCTTCCACAACGGCCTTTGCTTCACAAGCGGTTACCCAGATATTCGACAGGCAGGTGGGCGACTGAGAGCAGAAAAGCTTTGTCGTCCGGCTAAATTCTTTTCAGGGAGATATCCTCGACACTGACGCGATTGCGGCCTTCTCTTTTGGATCGGTAGAGTTGAGCGTCGGCCTTATTGATCAAATGGTCAATCGAGATGTTCTGGAGTTCACCCCCGTTGCTCGGCGGGCACACGGGTTTACAAGCGCCTCCGAAACTGGCCGTCACATGCAAGGTGTGGTTTTCATGTTGGATGTTGAGTTGTGATACGGATTCACGCAGTCGCTCGGACAGGATCCGCATGCCGTTGCAATCCGTTTCGGGCAGTACGAAGAGAAACTCCTCACCGCCATAGCGGACGACCCAATCTATTTTTTCCCTGACCTGCTCAATCAGGCAACGCGACACCTTTTTCAGAACCAGATCACCGACCTGATGGCCGTAGGAGTCATTGATTTTCTTAAAGTGATCGATGTCGGCGATCAATACGGATAAGGCGTGCCTGTAGCGCTGGGCTCGAATGAATTCCTGTGGAAATCGCTCGTTCAGATAAGCCCGGTTGAAACATCCAGTCAACGGATCGGTAATCGAAAGCAGCCGGATCTCTTCATTGGCGCTTTTAAGCGATTGTTCCAGATTGAGTATACGGATACCCGTGTTGATTCTGGCAAGCAATTCGGCCGAATGAATCGGTTTGGTCAAGTAGTCATCGGCGCCGGCTTCCAGCCCGGATACGATATCGCTCTTTGAACCACGGGCGGTGACGATCAGGATGTACACGTATCCTTCGGTTTTCTGGTCCCGAATCATGTGGCAGAGCTCGGGCCCGTCCATCTCCGGCATCATCCAATCCGTCACAACGATCGGATAGAACTGGTTGCTGAGCAGATGCAACGCCTCTCTGCCGTTGGACGCACAGGACACATCAAAGCCGGACTTCTTGAGGTATCTTTCGACCAGGGAACGCGATACAACGTCGTCGTCGACAACCAGTATGGGAAAAGCGGTCTCCATCGGTGCGCCTTTTCATGAAAATGCATATGCAATGCTTCACAAGGACTTTTCGGCTTTCCCGCCGTTTTCTTTAGGCTTGGAATGACATGTGATCCTGATAAATGGATCGGTCATGTCTTGTAGCAAATGTGCGAACTTGTTTCAAGAATACCGCCAGCGAATGGTTGGCCTTATGCGGCCGCCCCTTCTTGACCTCAATTTCACGGCTTGATAAAGTGTCGCTACTTGTCGTGCTCAGACATATCGACAATAATGATTTTTCATTTAGAGGCCGATCCTCACGTCTGCCGATCCTCAGGTTTATTGATCAAATTGATCAAGGAGTATGATCATGCCCAGCCAGGAAAAAGAAACGCTTCGTATTCATGTCAACATTGAAATATCTTCCTACGCTTTGAAAACAATCGTCGCTAACGCCAAACGCCTGGCGCCCAGGGCTCCGAATGGATCTTACCACATCGATACGGCCGACAAGGTCAGCGAAATGGTTACACGCTTTCTGGAAGCCCATGATTTTGATAATTTTGTGAGCAACTTGGATAATTATACGATTGCAAATCCGAACTAGTGCCCTGTCGCGATAAATCCGTCGACAAGAAGGAGAGATTCGTGGATTTTGAAACCGTCCGCTACCTGAAGTCCGAGGGGGTCGCCACCATCATTTTGAATCGACCCAAAGTGCTGAATGCGATGAACAAGCAGCTTTGGCTCGATTTGCAGGCCGCTTTGAGCGATGCGCGCCAGGATAATGGCATCAAGGTGGTGGTGATCACCGGGGAAGGCCGCGCCTTTTCCACCGGCGCCGATCTTAAAGATTCAAAAAACCGAACCATCGAGCAGTACCGGGACTATCTGGAAGCGCTTCAAGAGGTTTCCAGACAAATCATTCGCTTCGACAAGCCCACGATTGCCGCAATCAATGGCTATGCCCTCGGCTCTGGCTATGAACTGGCCCTGGCCTGCGATATTCGGATTGCCGCCGAAACAGCTTCGATCGGTTCTCCCGAAGCACGCGTGGCATCATCGATCACTGGTGGTGCGTTCCGTTTAATTCAAGACCTGATAGGCCCGGGGAAAGCAAAAGAGTTGTTGTTCACCGCCGAATCCATCGACGGTCGCGAAGCCGAACGCATCGGACTGGTCAACAAGGCCGTTCCAGCAGATCAATTGATGGAAAAAACTTATGAAATGGCGGGCCGAATCGCTCAAAACGCCGCCTTCTCGCTTAAAATGATCAAACGCGGTTTGCATCTGGCCCAGGGTGAAATCAGCCTGGAGGGGTTGATGGATTTCGAAGTGGAAGGTTGCCTGGCGTGTGTCTCTTCCAGCTCACGCGGCGAGGCGTTGGAACGGTTTGAAAAGCGCAAAGAAAAGGAATGATACACAATGGGACTTGAAAAGGTCATGCGCCCCCGATCGGTGGCCGTGGTGGGGGCCTCGAAACTTGAAACCAAGCGCGGCTATCAAACGATCCGATCTCTGCTCAATGAGAACTACGAAGGACAAATTTATCCCATCAACCCCAAAGAGACCAACATCCTGGGGATTCATTGTTATAAGGATATTTCAGAAATCCAGGAACCGGTGGATGTGGCGCTGATTGCGACACCAGCCGCTACGGTCCCCAAAATTCTGGAGGAGTGCGGGCAAAAAGGGGTTGCCGGGGCTGTCATTCTTGCCGGTGGCTTCAGGGAAACCGGTCACGCAGGCCGTCAGCTCGAAAACACCATGGTGGCGGTGGCCAGACGGCACAACATTCGGCTGATCGGTCCCAACACGTCCGGTATGATGAATCTGGTCGACAATCTGAACCTGGTCGGCATGCGCGATGTCCCCAAGGGAGACATTGCCCTCTTGAGTCAGAGCGGGAACATGGCCTTGAGCATCATCACCGAGGCTAAACTCAAAAGCCGCAAAGGGCTTTCCTACTATGTGGGTGTCGGCAACGAAGCGGATATTCGCTTCCACGAGTATCTGGAGTTTTTCCGAGAAGATCCCTACACCCGAGCCATTATCATGTATGTGGAAGGAATGCGCGAGGGACGCGCCTTTCTGCAACAGGCCTACCTGACCACCCAGGAAAAACCGATCATTCTGTTGAAAAGCGGACGCTCTGTGACCGGCAAACGTTCGGCTGGTTCTCACACCGGTTCCCTGGCAGGCATGTCTGAGGTGGCCATGGGTGCATTTAAACGGGCCGGCATAATCGTCATCGAAAATTCGGACGAACTCTTCCCTGCCGCTGAAACGCTCTCCAGTTGCCCCCCTATTCGCAACAACAAAGTAGCCATTCTGGCCGACGGCGGCGGTCATGCCACCATCGCCGCCGATATATTGACCGATTTCGGCATCGAGCTCCCCGCCTTGGAGGAAAAGACCCAGCGCAACCTGCGCAAGATACTTCCCGCCGCTGCCGCGGTGACCAATCCGGTGGACGTAGCCGGCGGCACCGATTCAGACCCCTCCCTATTCGCCGATTGTGCCCGCATCATTCTCAACGATCCCCAGGTCGGTGGATTGCTGCTGGTCGGTCTTTTTGGCGGATATGGCATACGGTTTGCCGAATCCCTTTCTCTCAAGGAGGAGGATGCCGCGCACCAGATGGGCAAGATTTCCGCCAAGCGAAACAAACCCATCGTCATCCATAGTCTGTTTAATTCCGAGAAACCGCATTCACTGAATCTATGTCGTTATTACAACCTGCCGGTTTACGATTCTCTCGATGTGGCGAGTAAATGCATCGCTGTTTTGGCCGAATATGGCAACTATCTGAAAAGTTATCACGCCAAGACCAATTTCGTTTTTAAAACGGGTGTAAAGGCTAAACCCGAAGGCCGCAAGATCATTTCAAACGCTCTCAACGAGGGGCGAAAGAGCCTGTTGGAACACGAAGCCAAGCGACTTTTTAAATTGCACGGCGCACCGGTCGCGGAGGCCCGGTTGGCCGCCACGGCAGATGAAGCAGCTACCATGGCGGCCGAGATCGACGCCCCGGTTGCCATGAAGATCGTTTCGCCGCAAATCCTGCACAAAAGCGATGCCGGCGGCGTCATAGTGAATGTCCAAGGCAAGAGCAAAGTTCGCCAGGCCTTCTCCCAACTCGTGGAAAATGCCGCTCGCTTCGATGCCAACGCCGAAATCAAAGGCGTTTTAATCGAGCCCATGGCGGCCACGGGTATCGAAATCATCATTGGCACCAAAATCGACGAACAATTCGGGCCGGTGATCATGTACGGTCTGGGCGGGATCATGGTCGAGATCCTGAAAGATGTGTCGTTCCGGGTCCTGCCGATTTCGCGTTTTACCGCCAAAGCCATGATCGAGGATACCAAGTCCGCCCCGCTCCTCCGCGGTGTGCGCGGCACTCCACCATACGATCAGAAAGCGCTGGTGAACCTGATGCTGCTGGTCTCCGATATGGTGGAATCCTATCCCGAAATCGAGGAGATGGATCTGAACCCGATCATTCTGCACGAGAAAGGCGCCACGATTGTCGACGCCCGAATCATCCTTAAAGGTCAACATAAGGATGAATAAGTGCCGGCGATCGACCGATCGACCGCATTCATGCTTTGGCAAGCAACTAATCTTTATGGGGGGGGACGACAAATATGGTGCCCTCCCCCGGATAAATCTTTCGTTGATCCGGTGGGGTAGGTTGAGCTTGTTCCGGCCAATGTCCGGCCTGGGGATCCGCACCCTCGCGTGCGGCCGGCAGCGGGTCTCTGTCCCTCATCTGCGGCTTTTGACGTAGATTCACGGATGCCACCGGTGCGCTGAATTCAATGGGGATGTTATTCGGGTCGAAACTATAGATCGAGTGGATGAACCCGTGATCGATCACCTCCGACACCCAAATGTCGGCGGCCTCCAGCCTCTCCTTGAGGGTCCACAGATCATCGTCGGTGTCCACGCCGATGGATAGATGATCGAATGCTATAGGGCCTTTCACCGGCACCCCATGATCCCTTTCGGGAATGGGGCGGGCGTCGGGCCATTCAAAAAAAGAAATCATATCGTTAGGGGAAATTTCAAAAAAATAGTGGCGATATCCGGGACGCCCCAGGCCCGCGATCAGGCGCATCTCGAGCAAATCACGCCAGAAATGAATCGTGGCCGTCATATCGCCGGTGACCATTGCCAGATGATTGATACCGTTGTAGTGGATCATGATTGCTGTCCAAACAGCCGGTGATGGACTCCGGCCTTATATAATTTGCCATGTCCCACAAGCCTGTATCGCTCGAACTGGGCGGGTACGATGACCGACTCCCCTCTTTCCAGAGACATGCCATATCCGTTACCACCCCAGTGCATCTTGACCTGGCCTTCAAGGCACAACACGATTTCGGGCGCCTCGACGCGCGGGCCGCTGTCGTATTGATTTGAAGGGCGGATATCCATCGTCTCAAGTTCGAATTCATCGGCAAAACTGGGGTAACGCTTGATCGCTGGACCGGTCGGATCCGGCATCAGGATCTCCAGGGGTTCCGGCCTGAACTCGACGACATTGAGCAGTTGATCGACATCCACATGCTTAGGCGTCAATCCACCTCGAAGCACATTGTCGGAATTGGCCATCACTTCGATGGCAACCCCTTTGAGATAGGCGTGTAGCCTCCCCGCCTTCAGAAAAAGGGCCTGCCCGGCCTCAAGGGTTACAAGATGCAAATAGCATGGGCTCAAAACGCCGATGTCGCCCGGGTAAGCGGTATTGAGTCGTACCATCCACTGATAGCTCGGGGGGGCGGAACGGCTGCGGTTGGCCGCGGAAACTAAATCCCCCACCAGTTCTTGCTGTAGATCTTTTGATAATTTCATCATGTGGCTGAAGAAATTCCGCAAGCCTGCAACTTGATTCTTCAAAGAGAGCGGATCGAGGTCGTTTTTCCGATGCGCCGGCCAAATCGGTCTCAGTAGATCGAGAATGGCCGCAGTATCGCGGAAACCGCAAAGAGCGGTAAATCGCGTCAGGGCGCACACGCACTCCGGTTTGTGCTGAACATCGCGGTAATTGCGATTGGGGGCGGTCAGGGCAATGCCGTGTTCGTTCTCGCGGGCAAACCCCTGTTCCGCCGCGGCTTTATCGGGATGGGCCTGGATGGATAAGGGTTGCTGCACTGCCAACACTTTGAAAAGAAATGGCAATTGAGGGCCAAAATGGTCGACGGCGATCCGGCCCAGGATGGGCAGTGGATCTTTTCGAATCAATTCATCCAGATTTTGCCAGCGAGCTTGATACCACACTTGTGAAGGGGCTTTGGGATGGGCTCCCATCCACAATTCCGCCTCGGGTTGATTACCCGGCGCGGGCCGCCCCAGCAACTCGGCGATCGCGGTCACCGAACCCCATGCATAGGGCTGGATGGCATTTTTCATTTTTAGCGGTTCTTGAAACATGTCAGTCGCATTTGTGTGTTGGGACTTGGAGCCCGTTATGGGATTTACAGGGAGCTGCACAAGCCGGTTTACCTGCCCGGAACAGCATGCTATACCTTAGCGCAACGCTTGGAATTGTCAAATTTTATTCAGAATATGTGATTTGCATGGCTTTGCGCATCAATGAGATCTTTTACAGCATACAGGGTGAATCCACCGCCGCCGGTCTTCCATTCATTTTCGTACGTATGACGGGCTGCAATTTGCGTTGCAGTTATTGTGATACCCGCTATGCGTATGATGACGGCGATTGGATGGAAATCGACGCCATTGTTCAAGGGGTGTCCGCATTCGCATGTCGACGCGTCACCGTGACGGGCGGAGAGCCGCTGACCCAGGCCGAAACGCCGGCATTGATTGTCGACCTGCTCGACAAAGGGTATGACGTTTCGATTGAAACCAACGGCAGTCTCGATGTTTCCGGCCTGGATCCCCATTGCACCAAGGTGATGGACATCAAATGTCCTTCCAGCGGGATGCATCTGCATCACATGTGGTCAAATTTGACGCATCTTACATCAACAGATCAAGTTAAGTTTGTCATCGCGGATTGGACCGATTTCGAATTCGCTCGTAAGGCGATGGAACGATTGGGTATAGATTTCCCGAGAGGCAATATCCTCTTTTCTCCGGCATACCGAAGGCTTGCGCCGGACCAGTTGGCCGATTGGATGCTCAAGAGCGGAACGGATGCTCGATTGCAGATTCAACTCCACAAATACCTATGGCCGGATATAGAACGCGGCGTGTGACTTTAGTCTGTCTCATGCACCCACAATTGGAAGCATTTTTGAAGAGATGAAAACTCCTGAAAAAGCGGTCGTCTTATCCAGCGGCGGCATCGATTCCACCACCGCCCTGGCCCTGTCCTGGGATGAGGGTTTCAGCCTCTACAGCCTCAGTTTCGATTACGGCCAGCGCCATATCTACGAACTCGCGGCCGCCCAGCGGGTCGCCGAATATTTTCATGTTGAACAACACCTGGTGGTTCGTGTGGACATGACGGCCATCGGCGGTTCGGCATTGACCGATGACATCCAGGTACCCAAAGGACGGGCTGCCGACGAGATGGTTGCCGATATTCCTGTCACCTACGTGCCGGCCCGCAACACGATTTTTCTCTCCTACGCATTGGCCTGGGCCGAAGTGCTCGCCGCTAGCCGAATCGTCATCGGTGTCAATGCGGTCGACTACAGCGGGTATCCCGATTGTCGCCCCGAATTCATCGCCGCCTTTCAGGCCATGGCCAATCTTGCCACCCGGTCCGCAGTTCAGGAGGGTGTGGGCATATCGATCCATGCACCGTTGATCCACATGACCAAGGCCCAGATCATCCAGGCGGGAAACGCATTGGGTGTCGACTACGCCATTACGCACAGTTGTTATGATCCGTCACCCGAAGGGTTGGCCTGCGGACGATGCGACAGTTGTATTTTGCGCAGAAAAGGGTTCCAGGAAGCCGGTATCGTCGACCCGACCCGCTATCAATAGAGAGTTTTTTTACAGGGGTGTTTTTTGGGACATGCGTGTCGCCCTGATACATTTTCATCTCAACACCGGCGGGGTCACGACCGTTCTACGGCAGCAGGCGGAAATCCTGATGGCCCGGGGGCATGACGTCCTGATCATCTGCGGGGAGAAGCCGATGGCCCGATGGCCTGTGCCGATGTCTATCGTGCCAGGGTTGGCGTATGACACCGCATCCCCGCATGCCGCTCCCGGCGTTTCTGAAACGACAGATGCCATCCTGGCGACCTTGCGGCGTCAATGGCCAGGCGGACGTCCGGACGTGATCCATGTTCACAATCCCACCCTGGCCAAAAACAGGCGCTTACAGGCCGTCATCAAGCAGTTGCAGCAGACAGGCCTGGCACTGCTCTGTCAGATCCACGATTTTGCCGAAGATGGACGGCCAAATGCCTATTTCCAGGAACCCTATCTGTCGGATTGCCATTATGCCGTGGTCAATGGGCGGGATCGACGCATATTGATCGCCTGCGGCCTAACGGAAAATGGTGTTCATCATCTGCCCAATGCGGTTCGACCGTGGTCTTTGCAGGAGCAGCGACCCACCCGTGCAAACGGCCATGTGCTTTACCCGGTGCGCGCGATACGAAGAAAGAATATCGGGGAATCCATTCTCCTTCAACATTGCGCTTTTCCCGGTTCACCCTTGATCATCACTCTCCCGCCGACCAGCCCTTCGGATGCGACAAGCTACCGCATGTGGCGCCGTTATGCGGCCGATAGGGGCCTGCCCGTTGTTTTCGGAGCCGGGATTCAAGGCGATTTTCGACAATTGATGAATGAAGCGCGTTATGTGATCACCACCAGCATCAATGAGGGTTTCGGTTTTTCTTTTCTCGAGGCCTGGACCGCGGGCAAGGCGCTATGGGGGCGCCTGCTGCCCGATATTTGCCAGGATTTCATCCGATTCGGTATTCGCCTGGAACATCTCTATCCTCAATTGGGAATACCCCTGGCATGGATCGCTGTCGACGATTTCCGGCGGCAGTGGCAAACGGTTCGCTGGCACGCTGCGGCTCACTTCGGCATGAAAATAGATGAACGAAAGATAAAGTCCGATTGGTCGAGCATCACAAAAAACGGGGTGATCGATTTCGGTTTGCTTTCGGAACCCTTTCAACGCCAGGTCCTGGATCACCTCCTCTCGGATTCAGATACATCTCGGCGGTTACTGGAGACCAATCCCGCGCTGAAGGATTTCGGTTCGCAGCGGAGGATCATGGATGCATTGGATCATAATCGAGACGCGATTTCCGCACACTTTTCCATGAAGGACTATGAAAAACGGTTGGTGAAGCTGTACGAAAACGTGTGCAATCGTCCGGTCAGGCAACATATTGACAAGGCCGCCCTCTTCTGGGCCTTTATGGCTGCCGAGCACTTCAGTCTGCTCAAATGGTGTGGATTCGAAGATGAATGTGATCCCCAAACAACTGATCACTCCCTATCTTAAACCCCTTGAGCCTCTCCCAACCCACGTGGCGCCGGGGGGGCGTCTGAAACCACCAATTCGGTGTTTGTTGTGCGATATTTACGGAACCTTACTGATCAGCGCCAGCGGTGACGTGGGGCAGTCAAGCCAGCAGACGTGGCCGGTCCATCAGATGACCCGATTGATAGAACGTTATGCCATACCGATGACCGCCGAACAACTGATCGAGGCGTTGCACGCAGCGATAAGAGAGGCACACCAGAACGCCAGGTTTAAAGGTATTGAGTTTCCGGAGGTGCGGATTGAAAAAATTTGGCAATCGCTGCTGCCGTTGAAAAGCAGCCAGGAGATCATCGGATTGGCCGTTGAATTCGAAATGCTCCTCAACCCGGTCTGGCCCATGCCGCACCTGTCGGAATTGCTGTCCGCCTGCCGCGAGCGGAATATTTTATTGGGCATCATATCCAATGCTCAGTTTTTTACCCTGCACCTACTCGAGTTTTTGACCGGCAGTCCTATGGCTCGCCTCGGGTTCAGGAAAGAGCTGACGTTTCTTTCCTACCGACACGGTATCGCCAAACCGGCGGAGGGGCTGTTTCGTATGGCCGCCGATCAACTAAAAAAAATGGGTGTCGCCCCCGCGCATGCCGCTTACATGGGAAACGATATGCGCAAGGATATGGCGCCGGCCAAGCGCAACGCATTTCAAACCATCCTGTTCGCCGGGGACGCCCGCTCGTTGAGAATACATAGCGAAACCCATTCAATCGAAACGTTGGACCCGGATTTGGTTGTCACCGATCTGCTTCAAGTGATACCTTACCTTGACCCTATCTTGTGATGTCGTGTTGAGAAAGGAACCTATCCATGCCCAAAACCGCGCCCAAGAGCGCCAGCAGCAAGAAAACCACCCAATCCGCCGCCCCTGAAAAGCAACCGGTTTACGTTCCCGGCCAAAGCCCCCAGATGGATGCCTGGTTTACCTCGTTTTTTATCGAAAACCACCTCGACCATTTCAGCAATCCGGAAAAGGCTGCTGCCGAAGAGCAGGTTCGTTTCATGGTGTACACCGAACCCAATGAACGCTATTACCCCTGTTCGGACAAGATGTTCGATGCCATCATCCACCGTAAGAATTCGGCCCATATCCAGAAAGCCTACAATCAGGTCTTGCAGCGCCTGCTGGCCCTCATCGACAGGCAGATCGAAGACCCCTGGGAAAAAACCTACCTGGAGTCTTTGATAATCAACAAATATCAACATGAGACCCGCGACGAAATCATGATTCCATCCCGATTGGAGAAGCGCCTCATGCGCATCTACCTCAACCGGACCCATATCGAAGATCCCTACATGTTCGAAAAGGCCCAACGAAATGCAAACGCCCAAGCGCTTTTGGACTCACCGGCGCTTAAAAAGGCACTCAATCATGTCAACGAAGCCGCGCTGAAAAATCCACCCAAGACGCTGGACGATATCAAGAGTCAGATTGCGTCACTCGAATTTCAGAGACTTCTCTGCCTGTCCAACACGCCCGAGTTGTGGGAGAGCGATGGGGCATTGAAGCACAGCGTCGAAGATTACCTTGCCATTTTCGAAAAGCCCTTTACCGGAGACGGCCTACAACCCTTGCTGGCATTTTTGGGGTTTGGCAAGCAACATCCGCCCAAGCGGCGCAAAATCCTCTGGCTGGCCGACGAGGCTGGCGAGGCCATCGTTGATCTGGCGGTCATTCGCCATCTGGTGGCCCAGGGCGACAAGGTGATCATCGCCTTCAAAAGCGGGCCGCTCTATACCAAGGCGGATATTCACGACTTCACTACGGATCAGGTGTTCTGCAATGCCATCGGCCAGGCCATCATCATTCAAAATCCGAGCCTGAACAAAAACGACCTGGTGCGCACCCTGCGCGGCGATACCCCAATCCTGGTTTTATCCGACGGTACCAATGAAAATCTCAATCTCATCCTCATGTCGACGACCTTCGCTCGCATTTTCAAGGAGGTGGACGCGGTGATTTCCAGGGGTATGGATCAGCGCCGTCGATTTTTCGATACCCAATTTCAATTCACCCAGGAGATTTTCAGTATAGCCGCCGAAAAAGACGGCAGTGTCTCGATTCTCTACAAACCAAGACATCCTAAAGTGATTAAATTTTCCCATCAAGATCTGGAGCTTAAGGCCAAAAAGATCATTGATCAGATGAGGCATGCCAAGGACGAGGGCATGACCGTCATTTTTTACAGCGGCATCATCGGCTCGATCCCCGGCAAAATTGCCATGGCCAAAAAAATCATGTCGGTTTTCGTGGACCACCTTAAGATGCAATCATCGTTGACCTTTATCATCAACCCCTCCCAATATTACGAACCCGGCATGGATGCCGACGATCTGATGTTCATGTGGGAAATTGTTCAGCGCAGCGGCATGATCGATATCTGGCGTTTTCAGACCTATGACGATATTGTCACCGCCTTCCAGATCATGAACCAGAAAATACCGCCGGAATGGGTGGGCAAAGATGCCACCTACAGCACGGGATGCACCAAAGAGATGGCCATCGCCATCGAGGTGCAAAACTCGCATCCCGAGATGCAGATTATCGGTCCGGCCAGAGAACGTTTCATGCGACGCAAGGAATATGGCGTCGGCTCCATGTATGACCGGCGACTCGCGCCGGCATGCAAGGTGTGAATGGGCGGTTCCGATGGGTGTGGCCGCAGACCGGCTTTCAGGGTGACGCACCAAGCGGGACTCTGAATTTGCCCCCATCTCGATCACGGTACATCAAGTATCCCTTTTCCCTGGCGAATAGATACAAATCGCGGGTGAGCCGAACATCCATTTGACAATAGTCGATGATTTTTTTGATGCGGCCTTGCTGCCACCACCTCAGGGCATCGAGACCGCTCGCACTTTTCCGCGCACCCAGAGTGGCCTCTGCCAGATGGTCCAGGGATAATCGATATCCCAACCGGTTTTTCACCGATTCCAGAATGTCGTATCCGGGCAGTTGCCAGAAATCGAAACGACTGTAACCGCTGAGCACCTTGTAGTCGAATCGTTTACTGTTGAAACCGATCACCAGATCGAGCCGTTTCAAATGCGCGATCAAGCTCTCGATCTGATCCTCCGTGTAAACTGAGAATTGATCCGTTGGGCTGTCATAAACCACGCCACAACTGATCCGCATAAGGTGCGCCATATGCCAGCCACCCACTTCGGCGGCCGACCGCTGGGTTTCCAGATCAAAGACACCGAACGATTCAGGATGCCTGAAAATGTCATCGGACTTGGCCTTAATCGGTGGCTGGATGCTAAGGACTGGCGATTCTGCGGCTCCGGTTCGTGCCGGTCGCCTGATGATTCGAAGGAGCGTGGCTGCACCTGCTTTATCGATCGGGTGGTTGGCCGAACCACATTTTGGTGAATGGACACAGGCCGGGCATCCTGCTTTGCAAGGGCAGCGTTCGATGGCCTGAATCGTGATGTCCATCAACTCCGCGGCCTGCAGATAGACTTGCTCACTGAATCCCGCACCCCCCGGAACGCCGTCATAGATAAAAATAGCGGCATTTCCGGTCTGGGGGTGATACGCAGTGGAGACGCCACCCACATCGTTGCGGTCCGCCAGAACCAGCAAGGGCATCATGCTGATGACGGCATGCTCGGCCGCATGCAGGGCGCCAAGCAGATCGAACGGCTGCAGTTGCAGTTCCCGGCAGGCTCGGCCGGGGATATCGATCCAGATGCCCTGGGTTTCGAAGGAAACCGGTGGGGCATCGAGGGGTATCTGTTTCAAGATGCGACCGTTGGCGCTCTGTATCATGTCGTAGGCAAATACCGTGTCGGTAATTCTGATTTCACCCAAGAACATGTGCGCCCATCCGATCGTCCTGCTGACGTGGACACGAATGATCTCCACATCACTGGCGCTTCGCACGCGTGTGTAATAGTCCACCTCCACCGGCAGAAGACGCACGCAATGCGCCCTGTCATCCACTGTTTCGATTCGATAGGTCATTCCCTGGTGGAGATAGATTGCGCCGGGATGCGTGTCTCGATAGACGCGATGCCCATCGATTTCACCGACGGGTCGATCCATTGCGGCATCGATGATCTGGTAGCGCTCACCGGTGCCACGCAAGCTGATACGTCTTTGTGGTCTCTTTTCGCGGCTGTGCAAGCGGATACCGTCTGCCGAGCGTTTCAACTCCCCGCTATGTGTCAGTCGCAATACCTCGGTTTTCACCTCGGGCTCCTGGAGCCAGCTTTCGGCGGCGTCCAATGGCAATTCGGCGGCGGCACAAACCAGATGTCCCCGCAAAGCAACGCCATTGTAAGCATTAAGCACGGCCGCCTCGGCCTTTCCATGGAAAAATGCTTCGGGGTGGGCCACATAATATTTGTCAATCGCATTTTCCGCGGCGATCATGATCAGTGCCGATGGCTGGCCCTGGCGACCGACACGCCCGCTGCGTTGCCACGTGGATATCATAGAGCCGGGATAGCCGATTAGAATACACAGGTCCAGATCACCGATGTCGATACCCAGCTCCAAGGCGCTGGTGCTGACCACGGCCAGCAGTTCGCCGCTTTTCAATCGGTGCTCGATGTCGCGCCGATTGTGGGGCGACAACCCGGCCCGATAAACGCTGATGCGATCCCGCCACCGCCCCGACTGTTCCCGGGACCAGACCGACACAAGCTCGGCCAGCTTTCTTGATTGCGTATAGACGATGGTTCGCAGTTCCCTGGCCAAGGCGGCCTTGAGCAAGGCGATGGCCGTTATAGCCGGACGATTCTCGGGGTCCATCAGAACGATGTGGCGTTCGCCGCTGGGTGCACCGTTCTCGGTGACGGCATGGACCGGCATGCCGACCAGGGCGCTGGCCAAATGGGATGGATTGTTCACCGTTGCCGAAGTAAAAATGAAACGCGGAGAGGCGCCATGATGTCGGCAAACCCGAAGCAATCGTCGTAAGATTTGTGCCATGTGATTGCCCAGCATGCCGCGATATGTGTGGACTTCGTCGATGACCACCAGTTGTAAATGGGTAAAAAAAGCATGCCAGCGATCGTGAAACGGCAAAAGCGACAAGTGCACCATTTCGGGGTTGGTCATCAAGACATTCGGTGGGTGTTGGCGTATTTTTTTACGCTTGTAATCGGTCGTATCCCCATCATATATGGCCGCATCGGGTATGGATGGGGACATTTGTGCTGCCCAGCGGTCAAAGGTCGCCAACTGATCCTGTGCCAGGGCCTTGAGCGGGAAAACATAAAGCGCGCGCGCTTGGGGATCGCTCTCTATCGCTCGCAACATGGCCAGATTGTAAATCAGGCTCTTGCCGCTTGCGGTGTCGGTAGCCACCACCGGATGTTTTCCCTCTTCTATGGCGGATAGGGCCTCGCATTGATGACGATAAAGCTTTTCGATTCCCAACCGCTTCAACAGCCCGTTTAGCGAATTGGACAGTACGCCATCAGCCGTGCAGATGCAGCCCGGCCTGGATGGACGGCGATGGTGTGCCTTTACCTGGGATTTGAAACGGGGTGCGTTGACGAGTGCGTCAATATATTCGCTGATGCTTTTGATATACAATTGATTACAATGAGTTAAAGCCAATGGCCGGTGTTTTTCGATCTGCCTTGGGTCTTCTATTATTTGCTTGAAAGTACAGTTGTTTTTGGTATAAATGCAACCTTATGGAATAACGGACAGCAGGGGTAGATTGCCCTGCTCTGGAGGAAAAAGCAAGTCTTGGACGACCCCCACTTATCCACTTGGATAAAATCGATCATCTGTATCAAACCCACACCTGCCTCATCTGCCTGGTACAACGCCACGTTTATACAGCCTGTGCCCGGTTTTTTTGCGCATCACATTCAGGAAGCATGATCTCATGACGGAACAAGTCGTCGCACTGGTGATTCTCCTCGTTCTATCCGGCTTTTTTTCATCTGCCGAAACCGCTCTTTTTTCGATCAGCCGCACCAAGGCGCGCTATCTCGCCAAGACCGGCGGCCGCGCCCATGAGCTTATAAACCAGCTGAAGAACAATCCGCATCGTTTGCTCACCACCATTCTGATCGGCAACAATGTAGTCAACGTCGCGGCTTCGGCTCTGGCCACCAAACTGGCGCTCAAGCTCTTTCCGGGTTATGCGGTCGGTGTCGCCACCGGGGTGATGACGTTTTTGATCCTTGTATTTGGCGAGGTGTTCCCCAAATCCATTGCCACTCGAAACAACGTTTTAATCGCCCGCATGATTATTTTTCCCATATATTGGTTTTCCCTTTTCTGCCGTCCCATTGTCTTTATTCTCGACTTCATTCCAAAAATCACGGGCCGGATCAAAAAGACCCCTACGGTGACCGAGGAAGAATTGATGACCTTCGTGGAAGTGGTGCGTGAAGAGGGTGAAATCAAGGCGGAAGAGCAGCAGTTGATTCACCGCATCTTCGAATTTGACGACACCAACGCCTCTGAAATCATGACGCCGCGTGCCGATATGTTTGTGATCGAAGCGGACAAGCCGCTTGATTTAAAAACCATTACCGAATCGGGATTTACCCGTATTCCGGTGATTGAAGACACCATCGACAACGTCGTCGGCATCTTGAACGTCAAAGATGTGCTGGCGGATTATGCCGCCAACAATCAACTCTCGGACGTTCGGAAGCTGATGCGACCGCCCTATTTCGTACCCGAGCACAAGAAGCTGGATTCGCTGATGGGACAATTCAAAAAACGGAAAAACCATATGGCGATCGTTGTCGACGAACATGGAGGCGTTTCCGGTTTGATCACCCTTGAAGATGCACTCGAAGAGCTGGTCGGCGAGATCAGAGACGAAACCGATAAAGAAGAACGCCTGATTACGAAGCGTAAAAACAAAGAGTGGATTGTGCTGGGCAAGACCGATATCGAAGAGGTCAACGAGGTGATCGGCATGGGTATACCCGAATCCGCCGAGTACGACACCTTTTCAGGCTACGTACTCGAACAGATCGGGCGAATTCCCGCTGAAAACGAAACGTTTACCCTGCGCGGTTATGAAGTGATTGTTAAATCAATGGATGGCAACCGGATCAAGGAGTATATTGTGCGGCAGCATGAGGAAAACAGCCCACCCCGACTAGAGCACTCTTCTGAAGTACCAAGGTAAAAGCTTGCTAACCTTTAACCCGCTCCACATACTCACCGGTGCGGGTGTCGATCCGAAGCAGTTCTCCTTCGTTTACAAACGGCGGCACTTGGACCACATGGCCGGTTTCCAGGGTGGCCGGTTTGGTGCTCCCGCTCGCTGTGTCTCCTTTGGCCCACGGTTCGGCCTGGGTAACGCGAAGTTCGACAAAATTGGGTAGCGTGACTCCGATGGGACGGCCCTGAAAAAGCAGAACGCTACACACGGTATTGTCCTTCAGAAATGCCTTGCCCTCCCCGACCTGGTCCGCCGTCAGCATTTCCTGTTCATAGGTGGTGTTGTTCATAAAACAGTAGCTGCTGCCATCATAATAGAGATACTCCATCTGGACCTCTTCCAGGTCAGCGGGTGTAAACTTTTCACCCGACCGATAGGTCCTGTCGAATTGGGCTCCGGTAACCATGTTCTTGAGTTTGCATTTGTATAGCGCCTGCCCTTTGCCGGGCTTAACAAATTCAAACTGCACTATCACATAGGGTTCACCGTCAATTTCCAATTTTGTGCCTTTGCGCAGATCACCGCTTTCTAACATATTGGGGATATCCTCCTAACAGTTTACCTTTCAATTAAAATCTATTGTCGAGACGTTACTGACGTATCGACGCAACATTATTGGCCATGTCACTCTCTCGAACGGCCAAGACCATGGATTTCACTTTTTCAAGATCTTTTTGGAACCGAATCGGGTGATCCTCGGAATCCAGCCCATTGGTCAACGTACAGCTGTCCACACCGGCGGGTTTCACCTTTCGGATACCATCGGCGACATTATGCGGTCCAATACCGCCGGCCAAAACGACAGGTATTCGACTGCTGCGCACCAGGGCGCTGGCGACGGACCAGTCGCAAGTCACGCCGGTGATGCCAATAAAGCCCTGAACCGGCTGAACCTTTTCCACCTCAGGAGTGTCGGGCGACAAAATGGTGTCGGTCAGAAACCAATCGCTGATCGGTTCGAAGAGCGCCGCGAGTTTCAGCGTCCCACATTGATCCGCCTTGCCGGGTTGTCCGATGGGTATGGAACGCATCAACTCAATTTCGGGAAATCGTTCTCTCAATTTTCTTTGTCGATCCAAGGCGGCAAAGACGCCATCTCGTTCTTTTTCGACAGAACCGAGCGCCTCACACAGGTGCAACATATCCGGCCGGTGCTCTTCGACCATCCTCGATATGGCATCCACATCGTTGAAGAGCGGAATCAGGCTGCTTTTGCATCCCGCCTGTTGCACGGTCCTTATCGTTTGTTTGAGATCAAACCGGCTCCCGGGAAATGGGTCCAACATCACGCTGCCGATGTGATCCACTCCCAATCGAATCATCTCCTCGGCTTCGCGCGGTGTCTGGATTTCGTAAATCTGTACAATCATATCTATCTGTGTCAATCCACAAATGGCCAATTGGCCCGATATCGGTGTTGCGCGAAAAATTTAATCCTCGGAATATCGACCATATGCCTGCGGTTAACTTTTTCGTGCGCCTTGATCTCGACCCAATTTGCCTATTTGTGGACGGACACCATCCTGTTCATCCGACTTTGAAATCAAAATTATTGACATTTTTCGCGCTGTCTACCATATTCAGGCTAATTTCGCAAACCGTTTAACTACTTTTCATCATTATATATACTGCGTAAAGGAAGACGATGATTCTGATCATTGATTTCGGTTCCCAATTCAACCAATTAATCGCCCGCCGGGTCCGTGAATGTGGTGTTTACTGCATCATCGAACCGCCGACACTCCCGATCGAGCGCATCAGGGAGATGGACCTTCGGGGAATTATTCTTTCCGGTGGACCGGCAAGCATATATGAAAAAAACAGTCCCAGGATAGACAAGCGTATTTTCGACCTCGGGCTGCCTGTTCTGGGGATCTGCTACGGCATGCACTTTATGGTCGATACCCTTGGCGGCAACGTCAAACAGGCGCAAAAGCGTGAATATGGATTCGCGGCACTCGACATCTGCAAGCCCAATGCACTATTTTCGTCCATACCCGATCATAGCCAGGTCTGGATGAGCCATGGGGATTCAATTTCTCAATTGCCGCCGGGTTTTGATGTGACGGCTAAAACCGACAACACCCCGGTTGCCGCAATGGCAAACGACACCCGAAAATTCTTCGCGCTCCAGTTTCACCCGGAAGTGGCTCACACTAAAAAGGGCAAGCAAATGCTGCACAACTTTTTGTTCGACGTGTGCGGCTGCAAGCGCAATTGGAGCATGAAAGCCTTTGCGCGCAGTGCCGTGGCCGAGATCAAACAAAAAGTGGGCAACGACAAAGTCATACTGGGCCTCAGTGGCGGCGTGGATTCCACGGTGACCGCCATGCTGATTCACAAGGCTATTGGCAACCATCTGACCTGCATTTTTGTCGACAACGGTTTGCTGCGCAAAGATGAGGCCAACAAGCTCAAGGTGGTGTTCAAAGAGCATTTGAAGCTCAACATTCGCTATGTGAACGCGGGAAAAAGATTTCTTGATGGACTTGCCAAGGTGGCGGACCCGGAAAAGAAGCGAAAGATCATCGGCAGAATATTTATGGAAGTCTTCGAAGCCGAAGCACGTAAGATAGACGGCGCCAACTTCCTGGCCCAGGGAACGCTCTACCCTGACGTGATCGAATCTCGCTCGGCATTCGGCGGCCCCACCGCGGTGATCAAGTCCCATCACAATGTCGGCGGGCTTCCCAAGCGGATGAAACTCAAACTGGTGGAACCACTCCAGTATCTATTCAAGGATGAGGTTCGTAAACTGGGTGCTCAACTCGGGCTCGGTTCTGATCTGGTTTGGCGCCAGCCTTTTCCGGGGCCTGGATTGGCCATTCGTATCATTGGTGAAGTCACCTCAAAACGCCTGCAGGTACTCCGGGAAGTGGACGCCGTCCTGCTCGAGGAGATCCGGGCGGCCGGTTTTTATCGCAAGCTCTGGCAATCCTTTGCCGTATTGCTGCCTTTGAAAAGCGTGGGTATCATGGGGGACAGCCGCACCTACGAAAACATTGTGGCCATCCGGGCGGTCACCAGCAAGGATGCCATGACCGCGGACTGGGCGAAACTGCCCCATAGCCTGATGGGACGCATCTCCAACCGGATCATCAACGAAGTTCGCGGTGTCAACCGTGTGGTCTACGACATCAGCTCAAAGCCGCCCAGCACCATTGAATGGGAATAACCATCAGGAAAATAAAAGATGAACGATCGCCTCGAAGATAACGAACAGTTCAAGTTGCGTTCGGAAGATCTGGCCGAAACCGCCGAAAAGGCTGAAATCCCGTCGGAGATCAATGAACTGCGGCTGGAAAAGATCAGCCAGCGGGTCACGCTCATTTCGATCATGATCCCGGTGCTGATCGTGATTGTTCTGGTGATCACCTACCTGGATATCAAAAAGCGCGTGGTTCGCACCGAAGACACCGGCATGATCGAATTTCAAAAGCTGTCCGCCGACCTTGAATCACGCTTTTCCTCCTTGTCGGTGCGCCAGGCCAAACTCGAAGATGATATGACCAGGATGATCGCGCAAAGCGATCAGAGTGCGGCGGCCGTTCACGTGCGGTTGCAAAAGCTCCAGGAGACCCTGACCCAGGTTCAGCAGGGCATCAAGAATAAAATCGATAAAAAGGAACTCGACTCCACACGTGATGACCTTGTCCGCCAGATAAACGGACTGGTTGATGCCTCGAATCAAGCGAGCCAACAGATGGCCGCCATCACAACCGAGCTCAAAAAGCAGATGGATCAATTGACGGCGAATGTAGCGGCTACAGGACAGCGTATGGATGACGCCAGTCGGTTGCTGGCGGAACTCGAGAAGAACAAGATCGATAAACCTGCCATGGATCTGGCGCTTCGGCTCGAAACGCTTAAGGTGTCCAGTGATTTAAAAGCCAAGCTCGATGCGATGCAACAAGCGATCGATGCTCTGAAAAAACAGATCGGTCGGTCAACTCAGCCAGCCCCCGCCCCGCCTGCATCATCAACGCCCAGCGTTCAGCAGGCCCCTTCCACTGGCCAGTCTCCCACCAAACCCCCTGCTTCAACCATCGAGGAACACACCATTTCCAGATAATTATAGATTCGCAAAAGCAGTAGATGGACGGCGCCGTCAGGATTGTACTTCGTGAGATTTCACTGCACGGGTCAACAAAAAGATCACCTCTTTGATCCACCTCGCCATGTCGATATCCACGTTGCGCTCGTCGGCGACGATGTTTATAAGCAACTTGAGCAAAAACATGCCCAATATGCGCGGGAAATCCTCATCGGGAAACGCAGCGAAGCGCTCGTAATCAGGGAGACCATCCAACACCTTCGCAGTGAAGCCGAAATTAAGATATCCCCGACCAAGCCCCTGAAAATCAATGATCGGGTCATGGAAGCCAGTTCGGTATCGGAAGAAATTTTTAGGCTGGTGGAAACGGAGGGGTGTGACCTGGTTATATTGGGTCACCGGAAACGTCATTTGCTCGCCAGTGGATTGGGGGAGGGAACGCTCAAAAAGGTCCTGAAAAAGACGACCGTTCCTGTTTTGGTCGTGCCGCCAATGCAAAAATAGAATGAATAGCGCCTGTCGTCATTGCCGATAGCGATCGCGCAGGAGTCGAATCCAAGAGCATAGGCGGCTGACATTGCCTTTTCATCATGGCGGGCGCCTCTGCTCCTCCGACCCTTCAGCCCTATTCGTCCTTACCGCAATCGTCCAGACATCTTCAATATCCCAAAACATCATTGACGCATCCGGAGCAGCCTTTCGATACGGGCGATGTCCTCTGGAAGATCGACTTCCGGCGAGTCGAAGGGCGAGATGACGACCTTGATGCGGTGACCGAATTCCAGGGCCCGGAGCTGTTCCAGTTTTTCGATCTGTTCGAGGCGACCTTTGGGCAAAGAATTAAAAATATGTAAAAATTTACTGGTGTAGGCATAGACGCCCAGGTGTTTGAACACCGTGAAGTCATGACCGCCATCCCGGGCCCAGGGGATGGGTGCTCTGGAAAAATAGAGTGCGTCGCCGCTGTAATCCATAACAACTTTACAATCTTTTGGATTGGTGTATTCTTGACGGTCGGTGATTTTGAACGCCAGGGTGCTCATGCCAAGCTCCGGATCGCGCAGCAGCGGCTCAACTACCGCATCGAAACCTTCCGGACGTACCATGGGCTGGTCGCCTTGCACATTGATGGCGATATCGTCTGGCTCTAGACCCATTTGTTCAACCGCTTCGGCGACACGGTCGCTTCCGGAACGATGCGCCGGAGAGGTCATCAATGCCTGGCCCCCAAAGCTTTTGACTGCATCGAAGATGCGACGATCGTCGGTGGCCACTGTGACTTCCGAAATCTTGTCGGCACGGCAGGCGCTTTCATAGACATGCTGAATCATGGGCTTGCCGGCGATTTGCGCCAGCGGCTTGCCTTCGAATCGCGAAGAACCATATCTCGATGGAATGACGACGACGATACGCATGGAATCAACCTTTATTGAATCGAGGCGGGAGTGACGCAGGTCACGTCTTGCTTTATCGTTAGCGAAAAAGTGCCCCTGGAAAGGAGCGGTTTGACATGAACCATCACCTATTGACCGATTTGCTCGAGGCCGTTGCCAAGGGCCATGTCTCTGTGGCTCAAGCCAAATCCCGCCTCGAAGATCTGGCCATGGAAGATATCGATTATGCGCATATAGATCATCACCGCAGCCTGCGCAAGGGCTTTCCCGAGGTGATTTTCGGCGAAGGTAAATCGGCGGATCAGATTGCAGGTATCATGGAACGAATGAAGGTTCAGGAGCAGGTCATTCTGGTGACGCGAGTCGACGCCGCCAAGGCCGGCGAGATACTGGCCCGCCTGCCGGATGCCGCATATGACCCGGCGGCCCGCATGATCGTGTGGCAAAGGCAAGCCCTGCCCAAGACCGGTCTCGGCAAGATTTTGGTGGTGTCTGCGGGAACTTCGGATATCCCTGTGGCGCGCGAAGCGTTTCTGACAGCCGATGCCATGGGAAACAGCGTCGAAACCATATTCGATGTGGGCGTGGCTGGAATCCATCGATTGATGGCCCATCGCGATGCGTTGGAGGCGGCTCGCGTACTGATTGTTGTCGCTGGAATGGAGGGCGCCCTGCCCAGCGTCGTTGCGGGCATGGTCCGTCGTCCGGTTATCGCGGTACCGACCAGCATCGGTTATGGCGTCAATCTCGGCGGCTTGACGGCCCTGTTCGGCATGCTCAGCAGTTGCAGCTCCAATGTGGCCGTGGTCAATATCGACAATGGGTTTGGCGCCGGCTACATGGCCTCGTGCATCAATCAGCCTTGACGGCGTAGTAAGAAGTCCAATATCTGCGTTGCGCTGATTCCGTCGTCCTTGCGGCGTACGTCCAGTAAGACTTGGAACACGGAATATCGTGCGCCTCGATCTTGAACTTCTTTCGGCGCAGTTCGCAAACCACTCTTTACGAATCCCTCAGCCTTGATGAAATGGCATGTCAGGGGACGGCATCGCTGTGGTTCTCGGTTGAAACGGGCAGACGAACGGTAAAGGCGGTACCTTTGCCCAACTCGCTTTGCACCTCGATGCTACCTCGATGTTTTTTGACGATGTCGTAGGCGATATGCAATCCCAACCCCGTGCCTTTGCCTACTGCCTTGGTCGTAAAAAATGGTTCGAACAATCTGGGAACGTTTTCCGGGGCAACGCCGCTACCATCGTCTTGGATCACCACCTCAACCTGATCGTCGGCAACCCGGGTTCTGACAAGGATATGGCCCCTGCCCTCGATGGCCTGGGCCGCATTAATCAGAATGTTCATAAACACCTGATTGAGCTCCTGAGGATATCCCCAAATCATTGGAATCTTATCGAACTCTTGTCTGACGACCGCTTTGTATTTCAGTTCTTTCTGAACCACGTTCAAGGTAGACGCCAACCCTTTATTGACATCCATCATTCGAATACGATCGTCTCCAGGATGGGCAAGCGCTTTAAGGTCTGAAACAATCTTCTTGATACGCATGGCCCCTTCACTGCAATCTTTCACCAAATCGATGCTATCTTCCAACAAGAATTGGATATCGTGTTCTTTTTCAAATGACTCCAAATGGCTTAAGGCATTTTTGAGGTCAGGCTCGAGCCGCGTGAAACAGGAGGATTCGCGGAGCATGCCGACCACATTACGATAGCATCCAATCAACTCCGTCATCCTGCTCTGGTAATTCTGAAGGGTTTTCAAATTGCTGCTGATAAATCCCGTGGGGTTGTTGATTTCATGGGCCACACCTGCAGCCAGCTGCCCGATGGCAGCCATTTTTTCCGAATGCAGCAGTTGTGCATGGCATGTTGCCAGCCGCTCTGCCGCGGGCTTCGACTGGCAAGCACCATCGCTCATGCATTGAGGGTCCGTATGTATCTCTGTCAAGATTGCCTCCAGATACCGGGGAGCTGTTGCCTATTGCCCATCCACAAATGGCCAAACGGACACTACCGAATCAATCCTTATCACCGGTTGCGATGCTGAAGCTGCCGTCAGGGGAACAATATGGATGACAGGATGGATTCCCGATAAGGCCGCTATCGCCTCATTTGTGCGTCAACTTTAGAACCCTTCCCTTGCGCGCCCGAAGTGTCGTTCAGGATGAATAGAAAGGATTTAAGTTCTAGTCAGTTATGGCCGATAGTGCAAAAAAAGGAATTGAGCAGATGCAGATCCTGGTATTGGTCGACAAGGCCGAGAAACAAACCATGCTGGAGCGGTTGGTCTCGCAACAGGGCCACGCTTTTCGCACGACCCAAAATGGACGGCAGGGACTCGATATCGTCGTTGAAGACCACATCGACATGGTCATTTGCACCCCTACCCTTCAAGATCTGGGCGGATTCGATTTTATTCAAAAAACCCGCCAGATGAACCTCGATCATCATGTGTTCGCGTTGATGCTGATCGACCGGGACGATGTGGGGCAAATGACGATCGCCCTGGCCAAGGGAGCGGACGATGTCGTGGCTTGGCCGTCCCATCCATTGCGTCTGATGACAGCTGTGATCAACGCGGGACGCATCATCGACTTGGAAAACGAGATAGTCCGAAAACGATCGGCCATTGTTCAGAACCATGACCAAACCGTGACAGCTTTTGGACAGCTCATTGAATCTTTCAGCGGAAAATTGGGCGCACATTGCCGACGCGTCGCCGAGCTGTCCGTAGCGCTGGCGAAAATGCACCCGGATATTGTGCCCGATGATTACGAAACGGTCGAGACGTGTGCCCTGTTGCACGACATTGGCATGATCGGCCTTCCTTTGAATCTAGTGGAGAAGCGGCGAACCGAGTTCACCGGTGAAGAAAACGAGCTGTATCGTTCCCATACCCAACGCGGTGCCGCGATCCTGGATCCGATCGATAGCTTTGGGCCGGTGGCCGGATGGATCCGAATGCATCATGAACAGTTCAATGGCCGCGGCTTTCCCGATGAGCTGTCCGGGGACCAAATACCCTTGGCAGCGGCTATTGTGGGGGCCGCCTCCTTATATGACGACCTGCTCATTAAAGAGCATATCGATCGGAAGGGAGCCGCTCATCATATCCAGCAATTTCGTGGTTACCAACTCTCACCGGTCCTGGTGGACATGCTGCTCGAACTCAACTTGTCCCTGTTGCAGGCCGATGTTCAGAAAAACGACATCTCCTGTCATGTCATCGATTTAAAAAAAGGCATGGTGCTGTCGCGTACCATTTTGACAAAGTCCGGCGCTAGCGTCATGTCGGCCGGCACGCGTTTAGATCCCCCATTAATAACAAAATTAAAGCGCTACTACGAATCGGGCAATATTATAGAAAGCGTCTTCATCAGGAAGTAAGGAATAGCCATGGATCTAGCAACGATCATCGGTTTAATCGGCGGTTCGATTCTCATTGTGATGGCCATCGTTCTCGGTGGCAGCCCTCTGATGTTCGTCAACATCCCGAGTGTCCTCATCGTCGTGGGCGGCACCTTTGCCGTGACCTTTATAAAATTCAAAATGAGTGATGTGATCGGTTCGATCGCCGTGGCCATGAAAGCCTTTCTGGTCAAGATGTCGGATCCCGAAGCGATGATCGAGGAGATGGTCAATTTCACGCGCATCGCTAAAAAGGAAGGATTGATCGCCCTGGAAAAGGAGGTCGCCTCAGATCCCTTTGCCGCCAAGGCCTTGAGATATCTTTCAGACGGGTACGACGAGGGGTTGATCGAAGATATGCTCAGCAAGGACATCCGCCTGACGGTTCAGCGCCACGCCATCGGCCAGGCGGTCTTCAAGGGCATGGGGGACAGCGCGCCGGCCTTCGGCATGATCGGCACACTGATCGGCCTGGTGCAAATGCTCTCTTCCATGGATGATCCCGCCAGTATCGGACCTTCCATGGCCGTGGCCCTGCTGACAACGCTTTACGGCGCCGTCCTGGCCAATTTCATCTTCCTGCCGTTGGCCGATAAGCTCAGCTTGCGCAGCGATCAGGAAAAACTCAACAAGAGCATCATCGTGGAGGCGGCCGTAGGGATCAACCGTGGTATATCGCCCATGGTGCTGGAAGAATCCCTTAAAATTTTCCTCTCACCCAAACAGCGCGACCGTGAAGAAGCGCCCGAAGCGAAAGCCGGCGTCGAGGCTGAGGCGAACTGATGGGCTTGTATGCAGAAGAACCGAAAAAAATGGATCCGGGTGCCCCCAAATGGGTGGTCACCTTCGGCGATTTGATGAGCCTGTTGCTTTGTTTTTTCGTTCTGCTGCTCTCCTTTTCCGAAATGGACCGTCAGAAATACAAGCAAGTGGCCGGATCCCTTGAAAAGGCCTTTGGCGTCCAGCGCAAGATCCGGGTCATGGAGATCCCCAAGGGCATGAAAATCATCGCCCGTGACTTTGACCAGGAGATTATCGAAACACGGATCAGGGAGGATCTGGGCAGGGAAATCGATGACATGCTCTCCACCCAACTCGAGGAGTATAAAGATCAGATCGCCATGGAGGCCGACGAGAACGAAGTGATCATCCGGTTGATGGGAGAAAGCACGTTCGATTCCGGCAAGGTGGAAATCCGGGAAAAACTAAAGCCCTTGCTCGAGCGGGTGGCCAAGGTCCTGGAAAAAGACAATGGCGACATCGTGGTTGCCGGTCACACGGACAACGTACCCATTCGCAGCGGAGGCCCCTACCCGACCAACTTGCGGCTCTCCATTGCCCGGGCCGCCGTGGTGGCGGAATACATGTTGAGTCATTCGGCCATCGACGCCAAGCGCGTCTCGACCATGGGGTTCGGGGAATATCGCCCCATCGAGAGCAACCAGACCGAACGCGGGCGCGAAATGAATCGACGGGTCGAAATCATCTTGAGCAACCTTCCGCCGGTGGCACACGATAAAAAATAAAGCAGACTTCAACGCGTAAAATCAGCTGAGAAAATTCATCAAGGTGGGCTGTATGATCTTGGCGGCCGTCGCCAAAGTGGTCTCGTAGGCAGTTTCCTGGAGTTGCAAGTTTATGGCTGCCTCGACGATGTCCGTGTCTTCCACCTGGGACAGAAGGTCACTGACGTTGACGTTAAAGGCTTTGTTGTAATTCTCGGTCGCTTCGAGCCGTTTGCTCTGTCCGGCGTTGACCGCCCGGATACCGTTTAGCCCCTCGACGATCTCCGAGAGCACCGGCAGTTGATCGGTCACCCCGTCTCCATCATCGGCCCGCAGCGCAGCCTCAAGGTCGTTGAGGACATCGAAGACATCCCCTTCTCCCTGGAAAATCTGGCTGCCGTCGGCGGTAATGCTCACCTGCAGACCTTCTCCGATGATGTGATCCTTGGTGCCACCGTCCCCCTGGTAGGAATAGACGCCCGTGGCGGTGTCCAATTCAAACGGTTGGGTATCGGTCAAATCTCCAGAAAACAGGTAGTTGCCGTTGTTGCGGGAATTGGCGAGCTGAAAAATTTGATCGCGGATGGTGACCACCTGATCGGCCATCATGCTGCGCATCGAAGGGGCCTGATCGGCTGCGATATCTTTGGTATCCTCCAGCAACTCGGTGACAGCGGCAAGAATGTTTTCCACGATATCGAGATGTTGTCTCGCCGAGGTAATATTTTCGTTGAACTGTTCGAGTTTGGAAATGGTCCGGCGATAGCCCAGGGCCTGCCCCATGCCGATGGGGTCATCCGAAAGACGATTGATGCGTCTGCCGCTGGCAATGCTCTCCTGGGTCTTGAGAAGGGCCTTGGTCTGTTTGTAGAGATAATTCTGGATGTTTTCAGCCATCATGGCATTGCTGACCCGCATTTGAACCTCCCTTGAGCGTCGGCTATCGCGCGATGGAAATGATCGTATCCATCATTTCATCGGTCACCGTGATGAGCCTGGCCGCCGCATTATATGCGTGTTGAAATTTAACCAGGTTCACCATCTCTTCGTCCAGCGAAACACCGGACACCTCCTCCCGGTAATTTTCCAGGTGCTGGATCATGGAGGATTGGTGATCAAAATTGAGATTGGCGGTTTGCACATCACTGCCCACATCACCCACCAGCGAGGTGTAGTAATCGTCGAACGATGCGTTGCCGCCCGACATGGTCAAGGCGCTCTGGAGATTGGCAATGGCAATGGCCACGCTGTTGTCGCCCGGCAGGGAAGCGGCATCTCCGGCCGCCGCAATCAGATTGACATCGGCCACGATGGCGCTGTTGACGGCGATGTCACCTGCATTGGATCCCGTGAAAAAATCGTTCTGGGAACCATCGAGTCCAAATCCCGATGGGGTGGTCGCGTCATTGTGCAGGGCGTTGACTTCCTGAATGATCGCACCGGCCAGGGTATCCAGCCGGGTCATATAATCGCTGATCACCACATCGCGTGTTTCCATCCAGCCCTTGAGCTCCCCCGATTCGATCCGGTCGGTGATGTCGTGCGCCGTGCCACTGCTGTCCTCCCAGTAAACTTTTTGAACACCGCCGTCTTCAGCGGTCGACAAGTTCCACGTGAAGGCCCCTTCGACCAGGGGTTTGCCACCACCGACCATGATCGTCGCATTGCCGTCGCCGTCCTCGAAGCTGTTGATATCGATCAGCTTGGACAACTCGTAAATGGCCGAATCGCGTTGGTCGCGATAGTCGTTGGCATTGTGTCCGGTCACTTCCACCTGGGTGATCTTGGTGTTCAACTCGGCGATTTGCGAGGCCAGGCGGTTGACATCCTCGACGATATTGACCACGTTGGTATCAATATCGGACTGGGCATCGGCGATGTTGCCGCTCAACTGATTGAAGGTGCTGGTCAGATACTGGGCTGCGGAAAGCAGGTTGGTGCGCTCCACTTGGCCCGATGGATTGTTGGAAAGGTCCTGCCACGCCGTCCAATAACCCGACATGGCCTCGCTGAGACCATAGCCGGTCACCTCGTCGAACAACACTTCGATTTTACCTAGGGCGGTCTTTTGAGCTTCCCACCGCCCCAGCCCTTCGTTTTCACTGTTGAGTTGATTTGTGGTGAACTGATCGTAAAACCGCTGAATTTTCTGTTGGGCCCGCACACCCGTGCTCATGGTCGTATTCAGGTCGCGGATCGGCGTACTCTGCTCCATGTTCAGGCGCTGGCGGGAGTAGCCTGGCGTGTTGACATTGGCGATGTTGTTGCCGGTGATATCGATCGCCTTTTGCTGGGTGAGCAGTGCATTGCGACCGATATAAAGCAGGCCTGCGATGTTTGGCATGATTACTTACCTTCTAAAGTAGTGCCCATCCACAAATGGCCAATTGGCCCGATATCGGTTTCGCACGTAAAATTTAATCCTCGGAATATCATCCATATGCCTGCGGTCAAATTTTTCATGCGCCTAGATCTCGACCCAATTTGCCTGTTTGAAGACGGACACTGCGTACCAGCTGACTCAGATCGTGTCGGAAACCAACCGTCCGCCGCCGCGACTATCGGAACAGATATTCCCGCTCTGGCCATAAACACTGGAGTGCCGCGTCCAATGCTGGAAAAACCCGATGGATCGCTTCACCAACATCAGGCAATGGCTGACCATCATACAGGTCTCCCGATTGGCTTCACGCACCCGGGTGATCAAACCCTGCAAAGCCGATCCCAACTCGGATAGATGCCCAGCTCGGGGGCTGTCGATTCTCGAAACCAGTGTGCTGATATTGATTTCTTGAAACGGGATGCCAAGGGTGCCGGCGATCCTCCGCAAAAGATCGTCCCGACACTGCTCCGTTTTTTTGAGCTGAGACACCAGGCTCTCTTTTTCCGAGCTGGCCTGGCGGAACCGCTCGAAGTCGGAGGCCGTTGCGGCAGCCAACTCCTCGCCGATGGCGGACAGCATCCGTTCATAAAGTCCCATGGTTTGTTCGAGTATAGCGATCAGCTGATCGAGCTTCTGTTCCATAGTTAGACCCGTGTATTGATTTTTTGTAAAATCAGGTTGTTTTCAAACGTTTCGCGCAGCATGTCGGTGGCTACCTGGGCCCCTACGACCTTATAGGTGCCGCTGTCCACGTCCAGCCTGGTCTGCGCCACCTTTGCCTCCTGAACGTCGGGCATGCCCTTTAACGCCTGCGACGCCTGCTGAATCTCGCGCGCGCGATCCGACAGATGCACCGTATCGGTTCCGCCGGACGGTCCGCCTTTGGATTGCACCTGCTGATCCGACGCCTGTTGCTGCCGAACCTTGTTCAGGTAGCCGCTGTATTCGATTGCGCCTGGATTGCCATCTACCTTCATCGAGGACCTCCCTTTCCATCCGCCCGCTGTCTGCAGGTCGCTCCGATTGCAGGAGCAATGAGATTCTGCCGACGCGTCGATCCAAATCGACTGTCCGTCAACATAAACAATACCACTTGATGTCGATATCGCCCCTCCTGCATTAAACTTGAATATTTATTTGGGCTCCTCTTCGATTTTATCCAACGCCTCGGTGGCCAACTGCCGGTACAACATGGCGGCCAGTCCCATTCCTCCCCGGTTCGAGATGGATTGGGCCATTTCACTGTCCAACATTTCGGTGTAGATTTTTTCTGCCCGCCCGCCATTGAACAATCCGTCCTGGGGGACCGTTTTGCGCATCTGCTGCATCATCTGGTTGATGAACAACGATTCGAAATCCTTGCAAGCCGCCTTCAGTTTGTCCGGATCTTTCTGGTATTGGCGTGCCATCTTCCCGGCGGCGGCGGGCCTGGCCTTGACGGAATGTGCCATTCCAATGGCAAACATCAAATCGTCGGACATCAAATCACCTCCAGTTTGGCCTGCAAAGCGCCGGCCGCCTTAATGGCCTGAAATATGGCGATGAGGTCGCGCGGTGAAACCCCCAGGGCATTGAGCGCATTGACCACATCGCCGATACTGGCGCCGGCGGGCATCACGACAAGCTGGTTTTCGCCCTCCTGCACCGAAAGATCGCTGTCCGGTACCACCACCGTTTCTCCTTCGGAAAATGGAGCCGGCTGGGAAACGCCATAATTCTCCTTGACCATGATGCTCAAATTACCGTGTGCAATGGCAATGGTGGCAATGCGGACGTTCTCTCCCATGACTACGGTGCCGGTGCGTTCGTTGATCACCACACGGGCCGAGTTGTCCGGCATGACATCCAGCTTTTCGATCATGGCGACCAGTTCCACTAGATTTCCGGAATAGGCGGCAGGCACCTGGACTTGAATGGTCCCGGCGTCCGATGCCAAGGCGATGGGATCGAGAAAAAGCGCATTAATGGCATCGGTGACACGAGTCACCGTTGTAAAATCAGGTTGTTGGAGGCTCAGCGTCAGGGAGCTGCGAGAATTGAAATCGGCATTGATGTCGCGTTCCACGGTGGCGCCGTCGATGAGTCGTCCGACGGTCGGAAAATTCTTCTGAACGCTCGCCGCGTTGCCGGTTGCGGAAAACCCACCAGTATTGACCGGTCCTTGAGCCACCGCATAAATTTGGCCGTTGGCCGCCTTGAGCGGCGTCAACAGCAAGGTGCCGCCCTGAAGATTCTGGGCGTCGCCGATGGAGCTGACCAGTGTATCAATACGGGCCCCGGCCCTGGCGAACGGCGGCAGTTCGGCCGTCACCATCACCGCCGCCACATTTTTGACCTTGATGTCGTCGGTATTGACCGTCACCCCCATCTTTTCCAACATGCTGACCATGGATTGGATGGTGAATGTGGCCTTTTTCCCGTCGCCCGTGCCGTCCAGACCGACCACCAATCCATACCCCACCAGTTGATTGGTCCGTACCCCTTTTATATTGGCGATATCCTTGATCCGCACCGCCTCGGCCGATGAAACGGTCAATGACAACAGTGCCACCGTGACCATCACCGCCATCAAACCCTTGTATTTTCCGCAACCGGCCTTGTCCATTTGTTTGTCCATCAGATTAATGTTTTAATTCAATCTAATTGAATAAATAGATTTTTCATCACGTTAAACTTAAAACTTTAAACTCTCTTTAAAACGGCCAGACCTTGTCCAATGCGCGCGTCAACCATCCGGGTTTTTGACGGTCATTGAGCACACCGGTGCCACTGTAGGAGATGCGGGCATCGGCGATGTAAGTCGACAAAATGACGTTGTCGGCCGAAATGTCCCTCGGCCTCACGAGACCGGTGAGGGTGATCATCTGGTTTTCGGCATTGACCCGCACCTCGCGGTTACCCTCGATCACCATGTTTCCATTGGGCATCACATCCACGATTCTGGCCGTCATAAAGGCGTTCAAGGCGCCGCTGCGCTCCGTCTCGCCCGTTCCCTCGAAGTCGCTGCTGATATTGCCGTTCACACCCGAAAACGGGTTGAAAAACGAACGGGTTGCGGGAAAGTCCTTTTCCAGATTGAAAAAGCCGTCCACCTTGGCGGACATCCCCGACGAGCGATCGGTAGTCGTGCTGGCTTTGTTGGTGGCGCTGGACGATTCGACAATTTTGACCGTCAGGATATCCCCGATGCGACGTGCCTTGGGATTGACGAACATTTCAACCAACTCGCCATTATCGCTCCACAAAGATCCGTCCGTGGGCTTTGCCGGTTCCACTGGGGGACGATGCGAAGGCAGGCCCTGGGCAGCCGTCGCCGCGGGGCCGGGCCGTTGCGGCATGGGACCGGCGCAGCCCCATGCCGCAGCGAGCACCAGGATCGCAAGGCTCAAGCCTTTAATACAGACGCTTCCTTTAGCCGATAAGAGATATTGCTGCATTTTTCAGTTTCCTCGATACTTTCAAGGATTGCACATGATGCCGCGTCTTTGTTAAAAGCGGTCTTAAAAATCCACTTTTACGGTCTGGGCATCCACAACTTGTGCGAAAATGTTCTTTTTGGACCGCAAATTCATCACCTGGATATTATCCCCAAGCGCACCATTTTCTTTGGCCACGGCCTGGGTGGCGATTCGCAGTGCTTTTGATTCGGCCAACACCTGGACGACATCGCCTTTGCGAACCATCAGCGGATCTTCGATCTGGTCGGTGCGCAGGATGCTGTTGACCGCGATGGATCGATTGGCCCGCTTACCCACTGCCTGGTCCGGTCGAACCACCGCCTTTGCCGGCACGCGCGCCAGGTTCATTTTCTGGGTGTGAATATCCCCGGTCGTGATCGGCTGGTTTCGCCCCAGGGGCTTTGCCGTCATCACCACATCCTGCCACACCTCGATATAGGCCGGGACACTGGTGCGTTGGACTAAATGCCCATCTACCAGCAAGTTGACTTTAAAAGGAATGGCACCGAGCCAATCGGTATGTTTGGGTGCCGTTACCTGCAAGGCGACATCACCGGGCGGCAGCTGATGGGATTGCCTGTAGAGAATCGGCCTGACTTTCATCTGATCGGTATCCCATGGCGCATGGCGTTCGATGAATTCGACCACCGCGTCGCGGATTCTTTCAGGTGAAACGGCGGCGTAATTGCGAACGACTTTGACCGGTCCTGAACCGGTGATTGCATATTGATCCTGGGCCCAACCGTGCTGTTTGAGCGCCGATGCCACCTGGCCGGGATGTACCCATGCGGATTGCCCGGGCAGCGGCGATCGGCCAAGCTCGATACCGCCCATGGCATCGCTTTGCTGCGGGTCGGGACCAAGAATATCAGCCACATTTCCGAGGGTGATGGTTTCGGCGTCCACGTTGGCCTTCTGGGAGAGGTGGATCCGAACCGTGGCGGCGCGGGGTGCCATCGTGGGGAGCAACAGCGCCATGCCAACGAGCCACACCAATGAGAGCCAAACGATCCGATTTTTCCGCCTATATTGATTCATGTTCCAGTCGGTTAACGCTTCAGGTTGTTGGCTTGTTGCAGCATCTCGTCCGACGTTTGAATGGCCTTGCTGTTGATTTCATAGGCCCGTTGGGCGGTGATCATGTTAACCATTTCGTCGACGACGCTGACATTGGACATTTCCAGAAATCCCTGGGCAAGCGTGCCATATCCCTCTTCTCCCGGCGTACCGGTAATCGGGTCGCCGGAGGCTTCGCTCTGCACGAAAAGGTTGCGTCCGATGCTTTTCAGGCCCGCCGGATTGACGAAGCGGGCCAGTTCGATATTGCCGATATCGGTGGGGGCCGCATCGCCCGGCTGCAGGATCGACACCGTTCCATCGGTGCTGATGGAGACCGCGAGGGTATCGGTCGGGATGGTAATTTCCGGCTCCATGAGAAACCCGTCGGACGTGACGACACGTCCATCGCTGTCGATCTTGAAGTTGCCGGCGCGGGAATAGGCCACATCGCCATTGGGTTGGATGATTTGAAAAAACCCTTGGCCTTCGATGGCCATATCGAGTTCGTTCTGGGTGTGTTGAAAATCACCTTGGATGAAAATTTTGTGGGTGGCGGCCGTACGGGTACCGTGGCCGATCTGGATGCCGGTGGGCACCTGGTTGCCGCCGGCCGCATTCACACCGGGAGGCCGCATGGTCTCGTACAACAGATCCTGAAACTCGGCCCGGCTGCGCTTAAAACCGGTGGAATTGACATTGGCCAGGTTGTTGGAAATGACGTCGATATGGGTTGCTTGGGCCTGCATTCCTGAAGCGGCCGTCCATAGGCTGCGAATCATCGCCGGGTCTCCTTGTTAAGTTCTATCCAGACCGAATCAAACATTTTTACCAACTTCGTTGACCGCCTTGGCCGTGGTTTCGTCCACGGACCGGATGATGCGCTGGTAGGCCTCGAAGATGCGCATGGTTTCGATCACCTCGGTCATGGTGCGAACGGCATCCACGTTGGATCCTTCCAGAAAGCCCTGGGCGATTTGGACCTGATCCTCGTCCATGGCATTTCCGGCCACCCCCTGAGGCGCCGCAAAAAGGGTGTCGCCCGTCTTCGTCAGCTGTTCCGGCTGATCGAAGGTAACCAGTCGAAGCACGTCGACAGCTTCACCGTCCACATACACTTCGCCATGCGCGCTGATGTCGACTTTGCTGCCGTCGATGGCGATTTCGCCGCCCTGCCCCATGACCGGCCATCCCTCGGAAGTGCTTAAAATACCGCGATCATTGATGGTGAGGTTGCCTTTGCGCGTGAAGCGCATGCCTTCCGGGGCCTGCACCTCCAGAAAGCCGTCTCCCAAGATGGCGACATCCAGGGGATTTTCGGTTCGTGTCATCGGCCCAGGCCCAAAATCCGTCAGGGCCTCCATGGGTGGGGCATATGGAGAGAGTCGGCCGGGTATTTCGACGGCACCGCCTTCGGGCGAGTCAGGCGCTTCGAGCCGAAACAGGGGCTTGTCGGCCTTGTAGCCCGAGGTGTTGACATTGGCCAGGTTATTGGAAAGCATATCCATGCGCATTTGCTGTAACAAGGCACCGGATGCCGCTTGGTAGATTGCTCCGCTCATGATCGTCCTTTCTCGACTTTCCCCTGGATAATTAGCAACTGCCGTGCCACTCCCATGTTTTTTGAATACACTATGATTCCAGTATAATACGGAATCGCGGCGCCCTGCCACGTCAACAACCCGGCAATGATTGCCGGGCCACCGATGATATATTGCCGCTAAGCGACCGCCTCCATCCGCTCCGTGCGACCCTGGTTTCGGCCGGCATGAATTTTCATGGCCAGCGCCACCTCGCTTTGCGACAGGCCCAGTCGTCGGCTGATCTCTTCCGTCTTCAACCCATCATTGATCATTTCTGCAACGCTGGGACGGGTCTCCGGGGAACGCGGCTGAGTCTCGGCATGCTGCCCTGGATCGATTTTGCATAGCGCCCGGGCCTGGGCATCGGTGGCCACAAAGGTATTGGGGTCGCTGTGAACTTGTTGCACGAGGGCCTTCAATTTGATCTGTTCGGTTTGAAGAATGGTCAACATCGCATTGAACACCGCATCGATCTGCTGTTGCAGAATCGCCTGGTTCATCTGTCGATCGAACCCTTCCGGTGAAAAACCCATCCGGGCTTCCGGCGCCTGCTCCTCCTGCTGCTTGTTTCGATAGCGTTTAAGGCGCATCAGTCGGATGCCCAGGCCTAACAACAGCAATGTGGGCAGGCCGGCCACGGCAAACAAGAGCCACATGGGTATGGTGATACTCAGCATATATTTCTCCTTTTTTACGGATTGTCGGCTTGAAGCCTTCCCCTTAATCTTCGAGAAAACCATCCTTGCGCAACTTGCTGCGCAGGCGCAATACCGCCTGGGAATGGATCTGGGAAACCCGCGACTCGGTGATGTCCAGGACCATGCCGATTTCCTTCATCGTCATTTCATCGCTGTAATACATTGAAACGACGAGGCGCTCCTTTTCGGGCAATTGTTCGATGTGATTGGCCAGAGTGGCCTTGATCTCCTTGACGGTGGTCAATGACAACGCATCGCTGTCTTCATCGTTGAGCAGGTAGCTGATGATATTTTCTTTTTCGTTTTTCGATCCTGCGCCGATCTCTTCGAAACTGACAAACGAGATGCTGGACATCCGTTTGACCTGGTAAAGCTGATCCAGGTCCATATCCATCTCTTCGGCAAGCTCTTCATCCTGGACTTCACGGCCCAGTTTCTGTTCCAGCCGGATGTAGGCTTTCTCCAGGCTGCGGATCTTCTTGCGCGTGGTCCTTCCGAGAAAATCCCTGGATCGCAGTTCGCTCAGCACGGCCCCCTTGATCCGGAAAACCGCATAGGTCATGAATTTGTTGTCACGGTTGGGATCATACCGTTCGATGGCCTGTATCAGACCGATGATGCCGACATTGACCAGGTCATCGACCTCCACCGTGGGCGGCAGATGGGTCGCGATGCGATTGACGATCCGATTCACATAAGGCAGATATTCGGCAATGATCTCATTGCGCAGGGTGTGATCTTCTTTATCCAGATTTTTGAGTTGGGATTCCAAAACAGCCATAGTTTTCTCCCGTCGGCATTGAATTCGAATCAATTCGGCATCTCGGTCAAGCGCCACTCCGGCGTCCGCGTCGCCCGGTTCGAGTTGGGTGAGGCGATAATTTTTTTGGCAAGGTCGATGAAATTGCGACTCGCCTTGGCCAGGGGCGCCATCTCGGTGACTGCTTTTTGCTGGCGAACCCCTTTTCGTACATTCTCATCGAGCAGGATACATCCGAAATATTCCATGGAAATATTGAGAAAGCGATCCGCCACCAAGCTCAATTGACGGAACACGTCCTCGGCTTCCTGAAGGCTGGCGGCGGCATTGACCACCAGGTGGAAGCGATCGGTACCGTGTTTGACCGACAGCACCTTCATCATGGCATAGGCGTCGGTAATCGACGTGGGTTCGGGAGTCGCAACGACCAGAATTTCGTCGGAATTGATATTGAAGTAGAGCACATTGGCCGAAATGCCGGCCGCCGTATCGATGAGCATGACATCGAAGTCTTTCATGAATGCATCCAGTTGGCTGAAGACCAGATAGCGTTCCTGCTGGGTCAGAGCCGTCAGATCCTGGATACCGGATGCGGCCGGTAGGATTTGCATGCCGCCGGGGCCGGTGACCACGACTTCGGACAACTGCTTTTCCCCGCGAATCACGTGGGAGAGGTTGTATTGCGGCGTCAAGCCCAGCAGGACATCCAGATTGCCAAGCCCCAGATCCGCATCCAGAATAAGAACTTTCTTGCCGAATCGTCTCAGGGTATAGCCCAGATTGGCTACGATGTTGGTCTTGCCGACGCCTCCTTTACCGCTGGTGATCGAGATGATTTTGGGAAAACGATGATCATCCTGGCTTTTGGCGGATGTCGTGTTTTTACGGTCCCTGAGGCGAATGATCTTCGATGTCGTTTCTTTATCTATCATTGCGTCAATTCCTGCTGCCGGCATATCGGGTGCGTGCCAGGCGATCGATGGGTTTAAGAACGATGTGCTCACTGCAACACATGCGGCAAGGTTTGAATCCTTGCGCCAAGGCTTCGTTTGAATCCTTGAACATCAAGGCATTCGCTTCACTGATGCGTTGGACCGATTTGCAGTCGGTCTGGTGGAAAATGTCGGAGTTTCGATTGGCCACATATTTCGGTCCAGCCTCATCGAGGGCCATTCGCCGCCGGACCACGGTCACCTCGGGATCCGGCTCGGATGTCTGCGTTTCTTCGGGGACCAACCCCAGCAGCCGCATGGCCAGATTCCGGCAGGTGGCCGGATGGAGATCTTCCGGAACCCGGATGCCGGATCCAAGATAGGTCATCGGGAACGTGTAACGCGACAATTGATTGACAAAAGGGCCGATCTGCTCGTTCCAATCCAGATGCGTCGGGAGCAACCGGTCGACCCCCAGCGCCTTATAGAAACGGACGGCTCTGGAAATGACCCCCTCCTGGCAGCCTGCGTTGATCAGCAAATGCACCTCCGGATCCGGCAAAGCAGCGATCATCTGCTCGAGCCGTGCCCGGCCCGCCGTATCATCGGGGACCAGTCCCGGCGTATCGACCACGATGAGCTGGGCCTGAGCCATGCGTTGCATGGCGGCCGACACCTCGCCCGGATCCATGGCCACCTCCAGCTCGAGACCCATGACGGCGGCAAGACGCGCCAGTTCATCCGTACCGCCGACCCGTTGGTTGTCGAGACTGAGAAAGGCCACGGTATGTTCTAAAGACAGGATCGCATGGGCGGCCAGTTTGGCAGCGGTGGCCGTTTTGCCCGCACCGCCAGGGCCGACCAGGACGACGATGCGACGATCCTTCGCACGATGATGGACGGACGCGGCGATCCACGACTTGGTCTCGATCACCTGGGCAAGCGCTTCGATCTGCTCGCTTTCCGTGCTTTCGGATGGCAGCATCTCCTCAGCCAAGGCCGCTAGTTCCGATGCCAGTTCTTCATCGAGGCCCTGGCCCGACAGAAACGGATAAAGGGTCATGTCCACACTCTTTTTCGATGGTTCGGTTGCGTTTTTGGATTCGGACATCAACCGCACCAGCTTGGGCCCGAGTTTCTGTTTTCCGGTGCGCGTGATTGGGGTAAAGCGTTCGAGAATCGTGCGGTTGGACTCCAAAGGCTTCTGGGATGCTTCCTGCAACACATCGGAGAGGTCCGGCAACTGCCATTGATCCGACGTTTCGCTGCTTTTCGTTTCGGTTTGGGGCAACGCATCGTCGATGGCGGCCGTGACGATCACCTTGCCGCCCGAACGTTTGCCAAAAATACGGTTCGACTTGCTTACGGTTTTTGCCGACAGGATTACCGCCTCTTCACCGAAATCCTTTTTGACCATGCGCAGGGCATCGGACATGCTGGAGGCCTCGAAACGCTTAATTTTCATCTTTCAGCTCCGCCACTCCAATGGATTGAATTCTGATATTGGGTAAAATCTCTTCATAGGCCAGCACCACGAGGTTGGGGATGAAACGATCGACCAACTTTTTGAAATGGGATCGAATCTGACCGGAACACAAAACCAACGGCTGCAGGTTGCGCTGAGCGAACTGGTCCAACTGTCCGGCCAGATGATGGATCAAACGCTGGGCGGCCTGGGGTTCGATCGCCAGGTAATCTCCCTGGTCAGTGCGTTGGATCGATTCGGCGATACGCCGTTCGGCGGTTTGACCGAGGGAGATGGCCACCAGATCGCCTTCGGGCGAGAGATATTGCTGGGTGATCGCCCGCGCCAGGGCCTGGCGCACATGTTCCGTCAACACATCGAGTTGCTTGACCGATGGCGCCCAATCGGCCATGGCCTCTATGATGGTCAGAAGGTCACGAATCGATACCTGTTCGCTCAGCAGATTCTGAAGGATCCGTACCACCCCACCCAGGGACAGATGCCCCGGCACGAGTTCGTCGACCACTTTGGGATGGGTTTGCTTGAGGGCATCGAGCAATTGCTGGGTCTCCTGGCGGCCGAGCAATTCCTGGGCATGCCGCCGGATAATATCGGAAAGATGGGTCGTGATCACCGTGGACAAATCAACAACCGTGAATCCCTTGGCAATGGCCTCTTCGCGCACCGTCTCTTTGATCCACATGGCGTCGATGCCATAGGTGGGCTCCTTGGTGGGAATGCCATGGATGGAATCGTCCGCATTGCCGGGGTTCATGGCCAGGTACTGGTTCAGCATCAACTCACCCCGGCCGATGTCATTGCCCTTGAGCTTGATGACATACTCTCCGGGTCTGAGTTGCATATTGTCCTGGATATGGATCGAAGGCACGACGATGCCGATTTCCTGGGCGATTTGACGACGAATCGATTTGATGCGATCGAGCAATTCGCCGTCCTGCTGGCTGTCGACCAGCGGGATCAACCCGTAGCCAATTTCCAATGCGAGAATGTCCAGGGGCGGCAACGGCCTAAATATTTGCGCAGTCTCGCCGCCGTCTTCGGGTTCGCTCTTTTCTCTCTCCTCGACCTGCTGGGCCGCCTTCTGACGTTCGGCCTTGAATAACAGGTAGGCGATGCCGCCCACAAAAAGCGCCAGGATGAAAAAGGGGACCGTCGGCAAGCCCGGGATCGCGCCAAAGGCGAAGAGGATGAACGCCGCTACGGCCAGGGCGCGCGGCTTGACGAAGAGCTGGGAGCCGATCTCGAGGCCCAGGTTGTTTTCCGAGCCGGCCCGGCTGACCACGATGCCGGCCGCGGTGGAGATGATCAGGGCCGGCACCTGGCTGACCAGACCGTCGCCAACGGTGAGCAGGGTATAGTTCTGGGCCGCATCGCCAAAGGACATGCCGTTTTGAAACACCCCGATGGCAAATCCGGCGACGATATTGATCAGGGTGATGATGATACCTGCGATGGCGTCGCCACGCACGAATTTGTTGGCACCGTCCATGGCCCCATAATATTCCGACTCACGGGCCACCTGCTGACGGCGATTTCGCGCCTCCTGGTCGTCGATCAAACCGGCATTGAGATCGGCATCGATACTCATCTGCTTGCCCGGCATGGCATCCAGGGTAAAGCGGGCCGCGACCTCGGCGATGCGCCCGGCACCCTTGGTGATGACGACGAAGTTGACCACCACCAGGATAACGAAAACGATCAACCCGACCAGGTAGTTGCCGCCCACCACAAAGCTCCCGAAGGCACTGATCACCTTGCCGGCCGCCTGGGTGCCCCCTTCGCCATGCAGCAGGATCAAGCGGGTGGAGGCGATATTGAGAGCCAGGCGGAAAAGGGTGGACAACAGTAAAACGGTTGGGAAGGAGGAAAAATCGATCGGCTTGATCACATACATGCCGACCAGCAGAATCATCAGGGCAAAGGTGATGTTGAAGGTCAAAAACAGATCGAGGAGCATGGGCGGAATCGGTATGATCATGACCATGAGAATGCACATAATACCGAACCCCATCATCACATCCGTGTTTTTGGAAATGATGGAGAGTCGATTGTTCAGCGTGCTGGTTCCGGCGATTTCCGTCATATTGTTTTTTTTGAACTCCGTGGGGGTTGCGCGTAACGATGGCTGGATTTGCATTTTCCATGCCTGATACCGGAGAACTAATTTATAGGTTTGGGAATTTTATATCGTATTGTAATTCAAAAGATTATGTTCTGAGGGAAGCTTCAGGCACCCCAATCTCTGCGCGCATTCAACCAACGCTTCGCCGGAGCGTCAAAATCTCGCCGGCACCATCTGAGAAGCGGCATTACGCGGTGGGGGCCAAACCTTTCAAGCGGTACACATAGGCCAGTATCTCGGCGACGGCCTGGTAGAGATCCACCGGAATCTGCTGTCCGATCTCCACATCCTTATAAATAGCCCTGGCCAGGGGTTTTTGTTCGATGATGGGAACGTCGTGGGCGACCGCCAGTTCCCGGATCTTGGCGGCGATGTGATCGGCGCCCTTGGCCACAACCACCGGCGCCGGCATGTCACGATCGAATTTGAGGGCAATGGCCAGGTGGGTGGGGTTGGTGATGACCACGGTGGCCCCGGGAACGGCCTCCATCATGCGTTTCATGGCCATTTCACGCTGTGCCGCGCGGATGCGCGCGCGCACCGCCGGATCACCTTCACGCTGTTTGTACTCGTCCTTGACCTCCTGTTTGGTCATTCGCAAATCGCGTTCATGCTTCCAGGTCTGAAAGAAAAGGTCCAGTGCGGCCAGAATAATCAATACGAGGCAGGTGTAAAATCCCAGCTTCAAGGCCACCCGTCCGAAAAAGGCGAGGATTGCCGGGATCTCCAATCCCACCAATGCCGGGATGCTGTCCATCTCTCCGCGTAGCATACTGTATGAGACGCCGGCGATAATGATCACTTTGAGGACCGATTTGACCAATTCCACAAGGGAGGTGATAGAAAAGAGACGCTTCAACCCCTTGAGCGGATTGAGCTTGGAGAGTTTAGGCGTCATGGTTTCGCCGGTCAACAGAAAGCCTGTCTGGGCGATGTTTCCCAAAATGCCCGCCACCGCCACGGTCGCCACCAGCGGTGCCAGCACCGCTATGATTTTGATAAACAGTTGCCAAAGCAGCGCATGGGTGCTTTCTCCGCCCAGTTGGAAATGAACTGTCTGGTGAAACACCCAGCGCATGATTTCGGAGAGCTGATTGAACATCCAGCTGCCCGCAAAATAAAAGACCGACAACGAGCCGAGGAGCACCAGCACCGACGGAATTTCACGACTCTTGGCGACTTGTCCCTTGCGCCGCGCGTCTTCGCGCTTCTTAGGGGTTGCCTTCTCTGATTTTTCCTGGTCGTTTTCTTCCGCCATGCGAGGTCCTGTTTATCCAAAAAAGCGGATCAGAGCGATGATATTGACGCCCAATTGTTTGAAGATTTTTTCGAAAAAAACCATGCAAAAAGGCAACGAAATCCCTAAAAAAAGAAGCCCCAGAAGGATTTGCAGCGGCATGGCGACGACAAATATCTGCATCTGGGGAACGGTGCGTGCCGTGAGCCCCAGCGCGGTTTGGGTCAACAGAAGCGCGACCATGACCGGTGCACCAACCTTTACAGCGATGGTAAAGAGGTTGGCAGCCATCGTCATGATAAAATTCAATATCTGACCATCCATGTGAACGCCGAAAGGAGGAATCAGCGTGAACGAGTCGACCAGGGCCTTGATAAAATAATAGTGGCCGTTGACCGCAAAGAATATCATCAGGGCGTACAGGTTGAGAAATTGGGACAGGATGGGAATTTGCAGGCTGGATGCCGGGTCCACCACATTGGCGATGGCGAACCCCATCTGAAATCCGGCCAATTGCCCCGCCAATTGGACGCCTGCGAAAATGAGCTGCACCGTCAATCCGATGATCAATCCGACGGCAATCTCTCCGGCAATCCCCAGGGTCAGTTGAACCGGGTCGCCCACGAGCGAGACGCCGGAAACAGGGAGCATAGGGATGAGCATGAGGCTCACCGCCATGGTCAGGCTGGCCTTGACCAGCACAGGGACATTGCGGGCCTCGAGGAAAGGGATCGAGAAGAGAATGGCCCCCACGCGCACCAGCACGAACATGAAAAGCTGAATCTGATCGAGCGGCAAATTGAGCAGCAGCATGGGATATGGCCCTGAATAATGAAAATTTGAACTTCACCTAAAACTTTACGCTTAAAACTTCTTTAATTCAGATACATGGGGATATTCGTAAACAACCGGGTGGCGAATTCTGTAACGATGCGCAACATCCAGGGGAAAAAGACCAGCAGTGCCACGGCGACGCCCAGCATCTTGGGCACAAAGACCAAGGTCATTTCATTGATCTGGGTGGCAGCCTGGAACATGCTCACCAGGATGCCGACCACCAAACCCACCGCCAACATGGGACCTGCCAGCATGATGGCCGTTTTTATGGCTTGCAGGAAAAAGCCGGTGATAAATTCGGGGGTCATTCGTTACGCCTCCTGGATGCCGTCCGGTAAAATGGTTGAAGGTCAAAACTTAAAGCTCTTAATCAACGATCCCACGATCAGGTACCACCCATCGGTCAAAACGAAAATCATCAGTTTGAACGGCAGGGAGACCATCACCGGCGGGAGCATCATCATGCCCATGGAGAGCAGCACGCTGGCCACCACCATATCGATGATTAGAAATGGGATATAGAGCATGAAACCGATCTGAAAGGCCGTTTTCAATTCGCTGATCATGAAGGCCGGAATCAGCACCATGGTCGGCACATCATCGATGTTTTTGGGGCGTTCCATCTTGGCGATACCGACCAGCAGCGCCAGATCTTTTTCGCGGGTCTGCTTGATCATGAAGCCGCGAATGGGGGTCGTCGCCCGTTCGAGTGCCTCGGCCGAGGACAACTGGTTCTCCAGGTAGGGCTTTAAGGCGTTCTGGTGCACATTTTGCCAGACCGGTGTCATGACGAAAAAAGTCAGAAAGAGCGACAATCCGATGATGATCTGGTTGGGTGGCAGTTGCGCCGCACCGATGGCCTGGCGCAGCAGGGAAAGCACGATGGCGATGCGGGTAAAGCAGGTGACCATGATGAGGATCGACGGCACCAAGCTCAGGACGGTCAGCAACAGGAAGATCTGCAACACCACGCCCATCTTGCCCGGATTCTCCCCCTGGGTCACATCGATCTGAAGCAGGCCGGGTCCTGGCTCGGCGGCATGGGCCACACCGTAAAAGAGCCATCCGATCAGAAGGGTCGCCACAATCCAGCGCATATGTCTCATGCGAAGCACCATCACCTGGATACCTCGGATGGGGCATCGTTGGCAGCGACCCTGTCGCAATGCGTTTGCATGGGACGCAATATGCGCTGGAGTTGATCCTTGAACCCTCCGCCCCCCTTGCCGTCCCGTTCCGATTCCGAAGTGAAGGCGGCCATCACTTCCGGATCATCGATCTTGGTCAACAAATTGATCTGTTCGTTTCCGATGCCCAGAACCAGGATGTTGCCCGGCACCCGGACCACGGCGATGGATTTTTTGACCCCCAGGTATTGACTGCCCAACACCTGGATCAAACGGCCTCTTCCGCCGACGGTGCCGGCGGGCAGTGAACGGCGCGTCCAGCGATAGGCCAGGTACAGGATGGCCAGCACCAAGCCAAGTGAGAGGACCATCTTAATGGCCGCCATGGTCAGATCGGGGGCTTCATTCATTTCAGCTTCTCCAATCGCTCCACCGGGCTGATCACTTCGGTCAGGCGGATGCCATATTTGTCATTCATCACGACCACGTCCCCCTTGGCAATCAGGCGATTGTTCGCCAGGATTTCCAGGGTATCGCCGGCAGGTTTGGTCAACTCGATCACAGAGCCCTGCCCCAGCCTGAGCAGATCGTGAATCAGCATGCGGGTGCGCCCTAACTCCACCGTGATTTCAAGGGGAATATCGAGGATAAAGTCCAAATTGGCCGGTTTGCCGCCTTCGGCCTGGCCTTTCAATCCGGAGAAGGCATGGGGGGATTGACCGGCCTGGGCGCCGGAATTCACAGGCGGATGAGCGGATCCACCCGCTGTGCCGGTATTGGGTTGCGTGCCGCCTTTGGCCTGGGTTTTATCAGCTGCCATGGTACCCTATACTCCTTCTTCCTTCTTGATGAGCGTGGAAATCTGCACGGCCCGGTTTCCTTTCAAGGTGCCGGGCATCCCCAGGTACTTGGGGGTCCCTTCGACCTTGAGAACGACCGGGTCTTGAGGCCCTGAATTGATTTTCACCACATCCCCCTTTTCGAGTTTGAGGATGTTGCCGATGCTGTAGACCGTTTTGCCCAGCTCGGCCACCATCTTCACCTTTGTATCCTGCAGCAGGACCGACAGCTGGCCGCGAAACGCGTGGGCGCGATCCTTTTCGCGCAGGTACCGGGAGGAGAGCTTGTCTTTCACCGGTTCGAGCATGAGAAACGGGGTACAGATGTGAATGTTGCCAACGAACTCCTCGCCGGCGATGGAAAAGACGAAGATCAGCACCAGGTCCGCCGGACTGACCAGGTTGACGAACTCAGGCTTGGTTTCCGTCTTCTTCTGCACCACCTTGATGTTGTACGCCACCTGCCAGGCCCGTTCCAGTTCGGTCAGCACGTCCGAGTAAAACCGGGTGAGCATGCGCTGTTCGATCTGGGTAAATTCGCGCACCTTGGCCAGGGGACGGCCGACGCCGCCGAACATGCTGTCGATCAGGGCGAAGCAGAGGTTCGGTTCGGCCGCCAGCAGCGCCGAACCGATCAAAGGCTCCATGGTGTAGATGCTGAACCCGGTCGGGTTGGAAAAAGCCCGCAGGAATTCGCCGAATTTGACGATCTCCTTTGATACCTGCTTCACTTCGATGGCCCGCTGCAGCGAACTGGTCAGGGCCACGTTGAGCAGGTTGACGAATTTGTCGTAGACCTCGTCCAGGGCATCGAACTGGTCCCGCAGCATCAGGCTTTGAGAGGTCAGATCATAAGCGCGCGCCTCGGCCTTGGCCTTGGGTTGCACCTCCTCTTCGACATCCACTTCGCCGCTATCCATGGCATTGAGCAGGGCATCGATCTCTTCCTGGGATAGTATCTGTTCGGCCATGATCGCTCCTGTTACTGGACAACGAATTCCGTGAAGTAGATGGTGGTGACCGTACCTTTTTTCAATATGCCGTTGATCTTGGCGATGAGCTCGTCTCGCAGGGCGATTTTGCCTTCGGTGCTGCCGATGTCCGAATATTGCTTGCTGGGCAGGACCATGAGGATGGCATCACGCAGTTGCGGCATTCTATTGTTGATTTCTTCCATCACCTCGGGCGCACTCAGCTCCAGTTCCATGGTGATTCTCAGGTAGCGTTTGCCACCCTGATCGGCAAGGTTGACGATCAGGGTTTCCATTTTATAGATGGGCCCGATGGTGACCTCTTCCTCTTTGGGTTCTTCTTCCGCTTCGTTTCCAGCCGCATTCTGCATTTGCATCTGGGCAAAGGTGGTGTTCATTTTGGTCCACATGAGAAAAAAGCCGCCCCCCATCATCGCGATTACCAAGACGACTGCCGCCAGAACGATCACCAACGTTTTTGTGGACATGCTGATTTCCTCCAGTCCGTCGTGTCCCTATGATTATTCTTTTGTTTCGGGGCCTGCGAGTCCTTCCCGGCCCAGTATGATTTCCACGCGCCGGTTCACGGCACGCCCCGCCTCAGTGTCATTGGCGGTCTTGGGTTTGAATGATCCGTATCCGGCAGCCGACAGCAGGGTCGGATCGATACCGGTGCTATCGACCAAAAGTCTGACCACGTTGACCGCCCTGGCCGCCGACAATTCCCAATTGGATGGGTAGCGGGCATTGAAAATGGGCCGATCGTCCGTATGGCCCTCCACTCGAACGTGTCGGCGTGCGGGCTTGATCACCCGGCCAACCGTTTCGAGCAGTTCGACCCCCTTTCCGGTGATGTCGGCGCTACCCGAATCAAACAGCAGTTCGTCATTGAGGGTGAGTTTGACACCCTTGGGGGTATACTCCGCCTCGAGACCCGTGGTATCGGGCAAACCCTCGAGCGGCTGTTTGTTGGACGATTCGGATTCGGCCTGGAACGATGACGCCGCATCGTCCATCGGCCCCTCATCGCCGAAACGTCCTGCATTCAATACGCCCATTGCGCTCTGCATGCCATTTTGAAAGGAGCTGAAACGCTCGGCATCCATATGTCCCATAGAGAACAGCAGCACAAAAAACACCATCAATAAAGTGATCAGATCGTTGAAGGTGGTCAGCCAACGATTGTGGGCCGGCGCCTGTTCCAGGATATGTGCATATGCCCGTCGTCGGATCATCTCGGCCCCTATTCCATTTCCATTTGGAATACGACGTCCACCCGACGGTTCGTGGCGCGGCCCGCTTCGGTGGAATTGTCCGCCAGCGGGTTGAATTCCGCATACCCGACCGCGGACAGTAACCGCCGGTCCACCCCGGCCGACGCACTTAAATGGCGAAGCACGCTGATGGCTCGCGCGGTGGACAGCTCCCAGTTGGATGGGAATCGACCGCTGCGAATCGGCCGGTCGTCGGTATGTCCCTGAATCTCCACAGGAGCGCCGATGCGTTGAATGATCCGGCCGACCGGATCCAACCGCTCCCTGGCTTCTTCCGTCAGAATCGCCTCGCCGCTATCGAACAAGAGCTTCTCTTTCAGGCGGAGCACCACACCGTCGCGCACTTGCGAGATATCGACATGCGTCATGCCCTCGTCGCGGGCGGCCTGATGCACGCTCTCAAACAACTTGGCGCTCAGGTCCTCTCTGGCCAGCAGGTTGACCTGCTCATCGACAATAGCGTCTCCTTCTTCGATGTTCTGTCCTGCGGTCAGCACGTTGACCGCATGGTTGAAAGAGTTCACGAAGCGGGTGATGCGCGATGGGTCCAGGGAGGCAAAGGAGGTGAGCATGATAAAGAAGCAGAGCATGATCAGGATAAATCCAGTATAGACGATCTGCCAGCCATCCCGGGCTTGTCCGGTCGCCGGGTCTTGAATACCTGCTTTTCGAAAGCGCGCCGCCATGGGTTCAAACCCCCTTCTCTTCGGCCAGGCGCGCCGCGGGCGACAGGAAAGCCTTGAGCTTTTCGGAAACGATACGATGATTGTCTCCGGCCTGAATAGCGAGGATACCCTGCACGACCATCTGCTTGGCCAGGATCTCCTGCCGGCTGCGCACCTTGAGCTTGCCCGAGATCGGCAAAAAGAGAAAATTAGCCAGCAACGTACCGTAGAAGGTGGTCAACAACGCCACGGCCATGGGGGCGCCGATGGCGGATGGATCTTTCATCTGCATCAGCATCTGGACCAGACCGATGATCGTTCCCAGCATCCCCACTGCCGGTGCGAAGGTGCCCATGGTGGCATAGATCTCGGCCCCAAGGCGATGGCGCTCTTCCAGCCACAGGATCTCCGTGTTGAGCACCTCCTCGATGGCATCGTTGCCCAGCCCATCGACCGCCATCTGCATGGCCTTTGACAAAAACGGATCGTCGATCTCCCGGATGTACTTTTCGAAGGCCAGAACCCCTTCCTTCCTGGCGCGCTTTGCAAAATCGACCATGACCGGGATAATGCCCAGCGGATTGGGAGTTCTCTGACGAAAGGCGTTTTTTGTGACCCTGAACATGCTGACCACGTCGGAAATCGGATAGTTGATCAGCGTCGCTCCCATTGTTCCGCCCAGGACGATCATCAGGGAAGGATAGTTGATGAACCACGTGGCGGATCCGTCCATGACAATGGAGAAAAAAACCAGGCCGACGGCGACGACAATTCCGAGTAATGTGGCTAAATCCAACGCTCCCTCCAAATAGTGCTGGTACGACGAATATCCAACCGGTTTCAGAGGTTAGCATGGAGTGTGCCACACGGCAGGGCGTTGGCGAACAGTGCCCACCTATGATGAGTATGCCAATATCTATCTAAAATATTTGTGCTTTTCGTTATTTATCGGGGAGGCAAGGAGAGATGATAAAAAAACCGCCAACGACCATCGCAGTTGGATAGAAAGCTTCTCGTCAAATTTCATCACTGCGAGTCAAGGCTTTGACAGGGTGGTTGAGAAGGGGTGCCCCCATCTGCAATAACCAGGGGCACCCGCAAAATCACATCATTTACAGATAGAGTTTAAAGTATCGAACCCTATGGGATCAACGTAAATATCCGTCTAATCGACAGAATTCCTTCACTTAAAACTTTATACTTCACACTTTACACTTTTTTTACTACCGCCGAAGCCGGCCTACTATCGTTTTATATTGATCAATTCGGAAAGCACCTCGTCGCTGGTGGTGATCACCTTGGAGTTGGCCTGAAAGGCACGCTGCGTGGTAATCAGGGAGACGAACTCCTGGGCCAGGTCCACGTTGGACATCTCCAGGCTGCTCGGTGCAATGGCCCCTACGCCGGCGGTGTTGGGTACCGATATGACCGGTTGACCAGAAGCCAGGGAAGAAGTGAACAGGTTGGAACCCTGCTTGGAAAGCCCGGCATAACTAGCGAAATCGGCCACGGCGATCTGGGCGAAGGGCGACATGGTGCCATTGGAATAGAGGGCCGTGAAAATGCCGTCTTCATCCACGGAAATGCCCTGCAGCATGCCGCTCGGGTAGCCATCCTGGGTCTGGGAGGTCTTGACGGAGGTGCCCGCATAGCCTGTGACCGAACCATGGCTGGCGCTCGCACCCGACAACAGCCAATCGATCGACAGATCATCACCGGCCAGTCCGGTGACCGCGATGACAGGGTCGGTGGCCGGCGCCGTTAATTCGCCATTGACATCAAAGGTGAAATTGGCTGGCGTGATAGTGGCCGCGCCCACCGAAGGCGTGATGGCACACGTCCATGCGCCTGCGCCCGTATTGGTAAAATTGCAATTCAGCTCCACAGAGTTGCCCAGGGAGTCGTAGACCGAAATGGTGGTGTCGAAGGTGTCCCCCACAGCGGCGCCGGCATCCAGGTTGATACCCATGGTAAGCTCCGTGGTGGGTTGAGGCGTACTGATGCCGCTGGGCAAAGTGATGGTGCCCAAGGCACCTGTGTTCCCTGCGGCATCGATGGCGTACCCTTGCACCTCCAGTCCATCTGCGTTGACCAGCAGGTTGTCGGCATTGAATTCGAATTGTCCGGCTCGGGTGTAGTATTGACCGTTGTTGGCTGTGTTGCGCACGATGAACATGCCGGGACCGTTGAGGGCCAGGTCGGTGGCCGTGTTGGTCGTCTCCATGGTGCCTGAGTTCCAGTTGGAGGAGACCCCGCTCATGGTAACGCCGCGTCCGATCTGAGTTTTGCTCTGTCCTAAAGTCGCGTTGAAGATGTTGGAGAACTCAACCCGTGACGTCTTGAAACCGGTTGTATTGACGTTGGCGATGTTGTCGCCGATGACCGCCATGGCGCTGGTGTTGGCTTTTAAGCCCGAAATTCCTGAATAAAGCGATCCAATCATGGTGATACTCCCTCTTTATGTGAGTTGTTTTTTCTCGTACAAATCGTCTATTTTTTTCCTGCGATAGCGTTCCCCGATGCTTTTCTCTATCGCTAGTTTTCCGGATTTTCTGGCGATGTCACGTCGATGACACTACCCATGGGAATCTCCCGGCTGCCGCATTGCAAATAGGCAACGCCGTCTTTATAGCTGACGCCGGTGACGGTGCCGGATGCAAAGGTGGTGGCGCTGACCGAGTTGCCGAGCTCATCGATGGCAGCGACCTCGTAAGTATACGCACCGTCCGGGACCCTTCCTCCCAGATAGTCCAAACCATCCCATTCCACCTGGTTTTCTCCGGCCTCCATTGCCCCGCCCTCTATTTGGCGGATGAAGTTGCCGGATGTGTCGTAGAGCCTGACATAGAGTCCGGCCGCTGGCTCATTGAGCGTAAATTGGACATCCTGGCTTTGACCGGATTGAACCTCCACCGTGTCGCCCAGTGCCGTTATGGTTTTCCCGATAAACCCAACGGCCTGACTGTTGGTCATCACCGATTGTGAGGTGCCGATGTTGCCCAGTGCGGCGTTGACATTCTGAAGCTGTTCCAACGAGCTGAACTGGGCCAATTGGGCGGTAAAATCTGTGCTCTCCATTGGATTGAGCGGATCCTGGGCCTCGAGTTGGGCCACCAGCAGACGCAGGAAATCATCTTTTCCCATGATATCGTTTTTGGACGTCGTCGTCGTGGTCTGGGAACCAGCCGATGAGACGTTTTCCAGTCCATAAGTGGTCATCGAGAAATCCTCCCGGATGTATTCGCTATGCGAAGAAATCGACTTCGCTGGTTTTTGCATGCGCCGTTGTCGTGGATTGGCCGCTGTCGACAGCGTTGACGCTGCCCTGCTCCATGCCTTGTCTGCCGGCGCGCCGTCCGTTATGTCCCTGCCAATTGCGCTGTCGGGCTTGATCGAAGGCCGCCTGCTGCTGCCCGCTCTGCCATGGGTTGTTGTCCGTAGAGACAGTCACATCGATCTTTTGAATCTGAAGACCGTGTTGCTGCAGCTCAGTTTTGAGCAAACCGATGTTCTGTTCGATCATCTCCTTGACCGCTTGGCTCTCGGCGGTCATGCGGACCAGCACGAGACGGTTTTCGGTGATGACATCCATACGTAAATTGCCTAAAAACTCCGGTTTGAGCCGGATCTGCATCTGGGACTGGCGACCGTCCGAGCGCAATGTCATGCGTTGAACGATCTGACGAATGACATCGCTTTGCATCTCCCTGGTGTCGCTCGGGGCCTCCGAGGTTTGATGACTGGCATGAAGCGCGGTGTCGCTTTTAGTTTCAGACGTGGGTGTGGGGGTCGACATGTTGGCGGCGACCATCTCCTGCGGAGCCGCCTGTTGTTGAGCCGGGTTGTTCCCCTGGGAGGCGGGGTTCGTGACTTGTGCGCCCGCCTGCTGATCGTGCTGAGGCCGAATCTGCTCTTTCAACGAGACTTCGCTCAACTTGGGTTCGACGAGCCCATTATCCAGAAGCTCGGATTTTTCTCTGGCAGCCGAGGAAACCATTTCGCCGAAGTTTCCGGATGCTTGCGAATCGACCGATTTTACGGCTGGACCGGCGATACCATTCTTTTTGGGAGCGCCTTCATCGATCATCGACGTAAAAGCGTCGGCCTGGACGGCCTCATCGCATAGATCCGCGGACGCGCTTGCAACCGCGGTGGCCTGAACCTTTTCAGCGCGTTCCGTGGGCATCTGCCAAGCATTCTTGTCGCGGCGCTGAACCGCGGCCAAAAGCTGAGCCAATGTCGCGGCGCCCGGTTGGGACAATTTGGATGTATCCTCAGAAAAATCCGCCCCATCGGCCGTTTGAGCCGCCTGATCAATGATCTGCTCGATCACTGCCTGTGGGGTAAGGCGACCGTGATCCGCCTCTGGCAAAACGCCAAGGCCCTGCAGCGCGGAAGCCAGTTCCCTGGCGCGGTTTTCGTGTATCGCTCCGGTAGTCATCAGTTCATCGAGGAGCCGCGAGGTTTCGGAGGCACCCAAAAGATTCTCCGGCCGGACATGGGGCACATCATTACCGCCTTCAAGAGGATCGTTTGCCGCCTCCAAAGATTCAACTCTGGCGCCGATGAGCTGTGTCAGGTCGATGACCGGCACCTGCTCCTCAATGGCATCCGCCGCGGAGATCGTTTCAAAATGGGCCAGCGAGTCTTCCAACTGCGCCGAAGGCATGCCGAAAAAGGCCGCCATGATATCGGCAAAGCTCGCCTCGGCCGCCGTGCCGTTGAACGTTTCCTGGGCCGGCATTTTGACCGCCACTTTTTGAGTGCCTGCACCGTTGCCGAGCCCCTGTGGCATAATTTCGAAAAGTTTCATCGTAAACTGCATGATTGACTTCCTTTATCAACGTTTGAGCTGGAATCGATTGATGGCCATTTCGTCGATGAATTTGCCTTCGTCCTGGTCCTGCTTCCGGCGATAAGCCTGCTCATCCTTCTCTTTCAATCGGTCCAGTGTCTTTCGATTTTTAACGGCCGCTAAAAGCGCCTGTCGCTTTTTTTCGCAATCCCGTTCGGCGACCCGCAATCGTTGATTCAGCAATTCGATTTTTTCGGCCAATCGCTGCAAAAAGCCTCGATACATGGCACATTGCGAGGCTGTACCCGATTCCTGATGCGCGGCAAACTCGGTTTCGGTTTTGTCCCGTAAAGCAATCTGCTCCGCCAGCTTCGATGCAGCTGCATCGCACAGACGCTGGGCTTCGGAAAATTCTCTTTGCACCCGCTCTTCTTCAAATTCACGGAACTGACGCAGTGCTTCCAATTTGAAGGTGTAGGGCATTTTGGCCTCATCACTTGCTGTTGATCAGATGTTCCAGTTGCTGGAGGCTATCCTCCAAACCCACGCTTTCACCGATATCCTGCCTCAAGTACGCATTGATCTGACCGATCTTTGCGATGGCCCGATCGATGGACGGATTACTGCCGCTCACGTATGCGCCGATGTTGATCAAGTCTTCGGATTTGCGATAGGTTGCCAGCAACTCCTTGAGGCGCTTGGCATGATGCTTGTGCTGGAGCGACGCGATATCCTCCATCACCCGGCTGATGCTTTTCAACACATCGATGGCCGGATAGTGATTCTGGTGCGCCAGTTCCCGGCTTAAAACGATATGGCCGTCCAGGATGGAACGCGCCGCATCGGCAATGGGTTCATTCATGTCGTCACCTTCCACCAACACCGTGTAGAGTCCGGTGATGCTGCCCTCATGATCCGAAGTGCCGGCGCGTTCGAGCAGTTTGGGCAGCATGGTGAACACCGATGGCGTGTAGCCCTTGGTCGTCGGAGGTTCTCCCAGGGCCAGCCCGATCTCTCTCTGGGCCATTGCGAAGCGGGTCAGGGAATCCATCATCAGGTTGACGGTCTTGCCCTGATCACGGAAATACTCGGCGATGGCCGTGGCCACAAACGCCCCGCGGACGCGCACCAATGGCAGGTGGTCGGAGGTGGCAACGACCACCACGGATTTGCCAAGCCCCTCTTCCCCCAGTTCCTTTTCGATGAAATCGTTCAATTCGCGGCCCCGTTCACCGATCAAGGCGATCACGTTGACGTCGGCGCTGCTTTCCCGGGCAATCATGCCCATGAGCACGCTCTTGCCAACCCCCGAACCGGCAAAAATGCCCATGCGCTGGCCGCATCCCACGGTCAGCAGGCCGTTGATGGCGCGGACACCCAGATCCAAGGGATTTCTAATTCTTTGGCGTAACAGCGGATTGATCGGTTGGGCGTAGATCGGATAATCGACATCGGTGCGCACCGCCCCTTTTCCATCGATGGGATTTCCCAGGCCGTCGATGATGCGGCCCAAAAGCTCGGGCCCGACTGCAATAGCTGCCTTTTGGCCTCTGGCCACCACCTTGCTGCCCGGACCGATGCTCCGGATCTCTTCCAACGGCATCATCAAGACGGTCCGATCCCTGAACCCCAGCACTTCCGCTGACACCGGTGGATCATTGGGGCTGGCCTGGATATCGCAGACCGCACCCAACTTGACGGCCGGTCCATTGGCCTCCACGACCAATCCCACTACCTGGGTGACGTGGCCGTATGTTTTGACTGGCACCGTATTTTTAATGCGTTGGCGGTAGTTATCCACAGTTGAATGGCCGTCATTGGACCGCCGCAAGAGGGCCTTGCTCTCTGAGAGCACCGGACGCAGATGCTCGGCAATAGTTGCCAGTTGCTGTTCGATACGGGCGTCGACCACACCGAAATCGGTTTCGATCATGCAGCCTCCTCTTCTGATCGAGGGATCGCCGCTGATCTGAATGCGTCCACAGGTTTCGGGATCCGGCACCTTTTCCTTTAGAAAGTTTTCGATAGGACGGCAGTCTGCGGGATTGGCCTTGATTTTCAACGTTTCCTGGCCGATTCCCATTTCAATGGCCCGTTCCAGAATGTTCCCGGTCAATTCGGGCTGCCGTTCAATCTCATGGTCAATCACCTGTCCGGCCAGCGCGAGTGCAACCCTTACGATATCGTCTTCGCAATTGTCCCTGATGGCTGCCGTCCGTTCATGGACCGAAGCGGCTGCCGCAACGAGCATCTCCTTCAAGGGGTTGAGCTTCTCTTTTTCAGGACCAAGCGATTGACTGCATCCCTGTTTGTGGCCATCTTCGAATGCCTGCGCTTCGACAGCGGCGATTTTCTGGGCAAGGGCATCCTCTCCATTTCCAGATCGCCCATCGAGGTCTTCGCCGTTACTGCCGGCGGCCCCCTTGATTTTTGGAAAACAATAAAGGTCCATATGGTCCTTTCGTGCCATTATCCGACGAACTCTTCCCCACCACGACCGGTTATGATCAACTCGCCCTTGCGCTCCATATCCTGGATGATACGAGTGATTTTCTGTTGGGCGTCGGTGACGTCTTTCATTCTCACCGACCCGAGGACCTCCATCTCCTCTTTGAGGATTTCCGCCGCACGCTGGGACATGTTGCGGTAAATCTTGTTCTTTACATCTTCCGAAGCCGCTTTCAATGCCACCGCCAACTCTTGGGACTCCACACTGCGCAACACTTTTTGCAGTCCTTTGTCGTCTACCAGGACAACGTCTTCGAAGACGAACATCTTCTGTTTGATCTCTTCGGCCAAATCAGGGTCGTTTTCTTCGATCTCTTCGATGATCTGCTCTACGATGGTCCCGTCGATCTGGTTGAGAATCTCGGCCAGCCGCCCCACACCGCCCGCCTCCTGCGTTGAGACATGATCCTTGTTTTTCAGAATCTCCTCGAAAACCTTGTCCACCTCTTTGACCATACCGGCCAACACATTGTTTAAATTTGCGATACGGTAGGCGACATCGGGAATGATCTCTTCCGGCAAGCGGCCCAGGATCGCGCTGGCCACGGAGGGGTCCAGGTGAACCAGTATCAATGCGATGGTCTGGGGATGTTCGTCCTTGATCAATTGAATCAACTGGTTGGGGTCGATGCTTTGAACGGCCTCCAGGGTCGTCTTGGGAACCTTTTTACTCTCTTTGTCACCCTCTTCATCTCCTTTGTCGCCACTGGCCGTATTGTCGAGTTGGAGAGGCAATCCCGACTTTTCGATGAACTCCTGGGCCACATGGTTGATCAGGGATTGGGGGACCGATCCCAAACGCGATTGCAGCCTCGAAATCAAGGCCCGTTCATCCTGGGAAAACCGGCCGACGACTGCCTCAGCCGCTTCGCGACCGATCGCCATCGTCAAGATGGCCACTTTTACAGAACCTTTGAGTTGTTTGGGGTCCATTGGTGACTGTTTTCGCTCGTGTCGTTCGAGAAAATGTCTTATGCCGTCGCGTTGTCCGAGTGTTCTAAAAATCTAGTAATGGCCTATGTTTCTTTCAACCACTGCTGCATCAACCGGCCGGTATCGTTCTGGTTGGATTTGATCATGCTGGCCGCTTGCTGGACATAGTCGATGCCGCCCTTGCTGGCATATTGCCCTTCGATTTCTGAGAGCGTTCGCGGCAGATGTTCTAGCAGATCGACGTCTTCCCAGGCGGTTTCCGTCAACCAATTGATCAGGGGACGAATCACGTAAACGAAGGTAATCAGGACGAAAATGCCCACGATAAGATATTTCAAAATGCCGCTGTACTCCCGAACGCCATCGAGCCATCGACCCGCAGTATTCGCCGTATCGGCCATCAGCGGCTCGCTGTTGAAAGCGATATTGGCCACCTCGATTTTATCTCCCCGGTCCGCATCGAAATTGACCGCACTTTTGATGATGTTTTCAAATGCGGCCATCTCTTCGGCCGTACGCGGCACATACTGACTCTCCTCGCGCTGCTTGTCGCCCTTGCCGACCGTTACCGTCTTGTAGGTGCCATCGACCACCACGGCCACGGAAAGCCGCTGCAGATCGCCCACCGGCATCACTTTGCGGCTGACCGTCTTGCCGATTTCGTAGTTGCGGGTGGCATCATTTTTTTCGAATCCCGATTTCTGCACTGTTTGGCCCGGCTCATTCTGCGGCTGGGTGATATTGCTGGCCAGTCCGGGAACGCCGATGGCGCCGGCATCTGCCTTGGAGGATGCCTCGCTGGATATCTGTTCGCTGCGCACCACCTGGTTATCGGGCAGGTACATCTCCTCGGTTCGCTCCTGTTGGATAAAGTCCAGATCGCATGCCACCCGCACGATCGCTTTGTCCTTGCCTAACACTTTTTCCAGCATGGTCAGGACCCGTTTTTCCAGCGACCGTTCCTTGCGTTGTTGAAGCTCCAGGTGATCGGCGCTGATTTTGGCCATGGAGGGTTCGTCTTCCAAGCCGGCCAGCATCTTGCCATTCTGGTCTACGATGGTGACCTGGCCGGGCTGCAACCGGGGCACGCTCGAAGAGACCAGGTGAACGATGCCTTGAATCTGATCTTCGCTGAGATATCGGCCATGGCGCAGCTTTAGAATCACCGATGCGCTGGCCGGTTCTTCCTCTTCGATGAAAAGGGACCGATCGGGCATCACGATATGAACCCGCGAACTTTCCACTTCCGACAAGCCGCTGATAGTCCGGCTCAGTTCTCCCTGCAGAGCGCGCTGGTAGTTGATGTTCTGTACAAATTCGGTGACGCCCAACTTGGTATTGTCGAACACCTCGAAGCCGGTTCCACCGCGGGGAAGCCCCTGGGAGGCCAGGTCGAGGCGCAAATCATAGATGTTTTCGCGGGGCACCTGGATCGTGCCGCCATCATGGGACAATTGATACGCGATTTTCTTTTCCCGCAGGAGCGAAACGACTTCGCCGGCATCTTCGGGCGACATATGGCTGTAGAGGGGTACATAATCCGGCCGTCCCGACCAACTGATCAGGACCACCAGGCCGGCAATGGTTGTGGCGACGAGTAGAAACAGGGCCATCATCTTGCCGGCGGACATGGTTTGCAGGATGGCTCTTAACTGCTTGAGAATTTCAACAATGGAGTTGGGCATAGTACCGTCTCGTTTGTCGTAGCGTTGATGCGTTCAGTTAGCGATCCGCCATCGGGGTTTTTATTTCCGGCCGGTTTTCGGCTGGAAGACCATGTACAATCTAGAATTGCATGCGCTTGATCTCATCATAAGCACTGATGATCTTGTTGCGCACTTCAACGGTCAACTCCATGGCAATACTCGATTTCTGCATGGCGATCATGGTGCCGTGGATATCCTGAGTCTCGCCGGCGACCAGTTTCTGCATGGCATCATTGGATGCCTGTTGGAGTTGGTTCACTTCGCCAAGGGATTGCTCGAGCCATTGACCGAAGGTCGCCTTTGAATCATTCTTCTCCTGGACCGCCGATGCGATACCGTTTTGGGATGGCGGCAGAACGTTGGTATGGATGGAATTTATCAAGGTCATCGTTTACCTTCCTATATCCATGGCGTCCGAAGCCATGTCCTTGGAGGCTTTAATCGCCGTCACGTTGGCCTCATAACTGCGCGTGGCCGAAATCATATTCACCATCTCCTCGACCACATTGATATTGGGCAAGGAAATATAGCCCTGCTCATCGGCGTCCGGATGACTGGGGTCGAACTTGAGGATCGGCGGGCGATAGTCATCCCTGATCTCTGTCACCTCCACACCGACATTGGCCTCTTCCAGCTGATTTCCTGCCAAGCTGCGGTTCAATTGATCCCCGAACGCGGTTTGGGATTCGGTGGCTTTAAAAACGGCGTCTTTTCTTCGATAAGGACCACCGTCTTCGGTGCGCGTGGTATTGACATTGGCCAGGTTGCTGGAGATGAGATTCATGCGGAGGCGCTGGGCGCTGAGGCCGCTGGCGCTGGTTTGAAGGGCATCCAGAAAACTCATATCTACTGCCTATCCCCCTTGATGATATTGTGTAGCGACTGGAATTTTTTTGCGATCAACTGGGTGGACATCCGGTATTGGAGTTGATTGGCCGCCAAGGCCGACATCTCGCGATCCATGTCCACGGTATTGCCATCGCCCCTCAAGGTCACTTGGGGAGTGAGAGCCACTTTACGGGGAACCGCTGTTGACGCGTCATGACCGCCGGCCGGCAGGTGGCCTTCATCTGTGCGACGCATCTGAAGCTGCCCCTGTTTGGGGGATTGCCTGGAGAGCGCCTCTTCCACCATCAGGTCAAACGCCTTGTAGCCTGGTGTGTCGGCGTTGGCGATGTTTGAAAGCAGCACTTCATGACGCCGGGAACGCAAGTCAAGGGCGCGCTGAGCCAGGTCAATGGTCTTGTCGAAAAGCGTATGGGTGTCCATATTTGCCGTGCCTCCAATCGTTCCTCCAACTTGAGCAATTTATGTACCAATCGCAAAGGCATCTTCGTGCAGGGTCTTATCTGATTGATTTGTTATGACTATTTGAACTCAGAAGAGATTCGTCGACAGGACTGCCGGTGTCATTCAGTCGACAGGGGCGGCAAAGCTTGCCTACCGGCCGTCAAGGTCTGCCGTCTTCCGCCACGGCTTCGCCTTCTGTCCGGTACTCCTTGAGCTTGTTGCGCAGCGTGCGTATGCTGATGCCGAGCATTTCAGCCGCGTGGGTGCGATTCTGATTGACGTGTTTCAACGTTTGGCAGATAAGCCGCTCTTCCAGTTCCCTGACGGTCATGCCGACCAGACGAGCCGTCGATTCGCTGGGGCCGTCGTTCACATCCGTATCGAGCAGCAACAATTCGGGACCCATGACATCATCTCCGCGAAGCAACAGCGCCCTTTCCACGGCATTTTCCAACTCGCGGACATTGCCCGGCCAGGGCCACTTCAACAGGGTCTCCATCGCCGAGTCGCTGAAGCTCGGTATATTCCCTGAACGGCCGGATTGATATTTTTGAATGAAATGATCGATGAGCAACGGGATATCGTCGCGCCGTTCCCGCAGAGGCGGAAGGGTCAAGGGAACGATTCGGAGCCGGTAAAACAAGTCCTTGCGGAACTCCCCTTCCCTGACCATTTCGGCAAGATCACGGTTGGTGGTGGCAATCACGCGCACATCGATGGAGATCACGCCACTGCCGCCGATCCGCTCCACCTCTTTTTCCTGCAGCACGCGCAACAGCTTGGCCTGCAGCGGCAGCGGCATCTCGCTGATCTCGTCCAGCAACAGCGTCCCGCCGTTGGCCCGCTCGAATCGCCCGAACCGTTGAGCTACGGCACCGGTAAAGGCGCCTTTTTCATATCCGAACAGCTCGCTTTCGGCAAGGTTCTCGGGCAATGCGGCGCAATTCATGGCCACGAAAGGTTGATCGCCCCGTCCGCTGCGGGCATGGATATACCGGGCCAGTATCTCTTTGCCGGTTCCGCTCTCACCCTGAATCAATACGGTCGCGGACGACGGCGCAATGCGGTCGGCCATTTCGAGCAGGCGCCGCATGCCTTCTGAGCTGGCAATCATATTGCCGCAAGATTCATTCATGATCGTTGGCTGATATCCATTTGATTCAAACCCATTTTGACGAAACGGTAAGAAGGCCGACAACAGCTTTTGACGTAGCCATCCATTTTAAGGCGTCAATAATGATAAAACCGTAAAAAGTCGCAGAGGCGTCATGCCGGCGAACGCCGGCATCCAGAACCTATTGAAAATACTGGATCCCGGCTTCCGCCGGGATAACGGGAAGAGCGAATTCCCGACTTTTTACATAGCCGTCAATAATTATCTGATTCGACGATTAATGGATTTTGGCAATAAACATGCCAGCTGCAAATGGAATAAAGAATGGGTCAAAATGGAAGAATGTCGGCCTTTAAGATGGTGAGGTGGCTTGTAAGGTTGTCACTTTGTTGACGCACGACGGGTTTGTGGTGAGGGGTCGGGTGAATCGATGGATCATGCGGGATTGGTGTTTGGACGCTGTGAAGAAGTAAAGTGCCGGGCGACATGCCTATCGAGTGTTTCACGCGCATCCCCCGTGTCCTGAATCTGAAAATCCCCTTTTTCAATCTCGGCATCTGCCTGAAAAACGACACAGGGATGCTCGGGCCAGGCAAGTCGTTCGTTTTCCGACAACTCTTTCAGGTAGGTCCAATCCTCCTGGTTCAATCGAATTTGAAACTGATTGGCTTTCACTACGGCTTGACCTAAGTCGTTTTGCAATCCCTCGAAATCATACGAACCAGATGAGACCCCCATCACGCGTTCAACGATGTCGCCTGCCAGAGAGACCGCGTGGGCGCTGGTGCAAGATTCCGCGTTTTGGATCTGGTGGATTAAACCGCTCAAGCTTTGGATCAGGGATTTGAGGTGGGGCAAAACAGAAGCCTGGGCCATGCGGCAGGCCTCTTCCCGGCCGCTGTCCAGGCCGCGCTGAAATGCCAGCTGATGCACCTCCTCGAGGTGCACCGCCAGGTCCTTTCCATTGAGTGGGTCGGCTTGACCTTCATCGCGGTTGTCAGACCAACAGGAGGGCCGGAAGCAAACGGATCCATCTCCATCTCCGGTCGTAGCACTGTCAAACGACGCATCTCGAGATGGAGTTGAAAGGGAGCGAAACACACACTGGCCAACCGAGCCTTTACGAGGGTCTGCCTTATCCATGCTGTGTGCGGTCCGCCTTTCGTTGTCGATGCATCAGTTCGATTCGGTTCGATCCGGTTTAAGCGCATTTTTGCAAGTCGTAGCGCTTTATCTTCTCGACCAGGGTGGTTCGTTTGACTTGCAGGAGCTTGGCCGCCTTGTTCTTCACCCAGTCGGTCTGCTCCAGCGATTGATAAATCAGGTTTTTTTCGAATTCGCTGACTGCAGTGTTCAAACAAATCCCTTCCCGGCACAGGTCCGGCATTGCCATATCAATGGCCGGGATCGGTTGGAAATCTCCTGATGGCTTGATTTTGGAGGGCAAATCTTCAACGTCCAGAGTGCCCTCGCCCTTCAACACCACCAAACGTTCGAGCATGTTGGCCAGTTCCCGAACATTTCCAGGCCAGGCATGTCGCATGAGCGCTTCCATGGCGCGCGGCGTGATGTTCTCTACCTGCGTTCTCTTTTCGCGGTTGAGCTTGTTCATGAAAAAATTGGTCAGCAAGGGAATATCCATCTGGCGATCTTTCAGGGAGGGCAGCTGGATGGGGATGACATATAATCGATAAAACAGGTCTTCGCGGAAGGTGTTCTTCTGAACCGCCTCTTCCAGGTCGCGATGAGTTGCGGCAATGATACGCACATCCACCTTCACCGTCTTGCACCCGCCGACCGGTTCGAATTCCCGTTCTTCGAGAACCTTGAGCACCTTGACCTGCAGATCGGGACTCATGTCCCCGATTTCATCCAGAAAGATGGTGCCGCCGTTGGCCACTTCAAATTTCCCGACCTTGGCGGAAGTGGCGCCGGTGAAGGCCCCTTTCACATGCCCGAACAATTCACTTTCCAGCAGGTTTTCCGGAATGGCGCCGCAGTTGATGGCGACAAACGGCTTATCCTTTCGGTAGGAGCTGGCATGAATGGCCTTGGCCACCAACCCCTTCCCGGTACCGGTTTCACCATTGATCAAAATGGTGCTGTCGCTATCGGCCACGCGTTCGATCAATTTGAACACGCTCTGCATGGACCGGCTTTTCCCTACAACGCCGTGAAAACTGATTCGCTCCACAGATCCGCCATGAGCCAAATCATCGCAATGGCATTTGCCGGTCTCTGCGCCGGCATTTGGACAAACTGCCCCGTTTTGCACGCTCGCCCTCCATCTGGTTCGGGTTTTATGGATGCTGGATGGGATAACGGGCTTAGGCTTAGCAAGGCATATGCCATCAACTTCTACCTATTCTAAAAGCGTTTGGTTCCACCTTTTCAGATATTCAATTTTTCTAATGACGACAAGACTTCGGACATGAAAAAAATGCAGAAAACAGTCCAAGCAAATTGAGCGTCCGCGTTAAAAAGTGAGGAGCCCCCCCATAAACTTTTTGCATAATGCAAATTCAATATGGTCAATTCCAATAATTCTCATTTCAATCCGTGTAGTCAATCCCTCCAGAATCGTCCTGTCTATGTTGGCAGCATAGGATCCAAAAAATTTATATGTGCTTGTTATTTTATTTATATTTATTTTTCTTGTGGGGAAATGGTTAAAGTAAAAAACCTGCTTCGCCCATACTATCAAGATGAATCGTGACACTTAACGGCAGTTAATTTTGCAATATGCATTTTGCATATTTTAGCCTTCTCAAACCGAATGCTCTGAATATTTCCACCTCACGCAAAAAAAGTCCTCAAGTCCCACTGGCGACGACCGATATCTAAGCTGTCAGGCGCAATCCGAGCGGGAAAGGAGGCGACGCGGCAGTTGAGAGCATGCGCCACCTGATTTGAGCAAAGATTCGATTGGCATAACTAAATTCACTTAATAGGCCAGAAGGCCGACGAAACGTCCTAGAAAAGGAGACAACACCATGGCTAATCCAATTACCCTTACTTCCGGCATGAGAAAAAACCTGTTCAGCTTGCAGAAAACCCAGAACATGCTGGAAACCACCCAAACCCGTCTGGCTACCGGACAACGCGTACAGAAGGCAGTAGATGACCCGGTCAACTACTTTACGGCCCTGGAGCACACCCAGCGCGCCGACGACCTTTCGGTACGGAAAGATGAAATGGCCGAAGCGATTCAGTTGATCAACAGCGCCAACGACGGCGTGGAAGCCATCACCGCGTTGATCGCTTCCGCCAAGTCCCTGGCGCAGTCCGCCCTTTCCTCCAGTGGATCGGAATCTTTAAACACCTTGGAGAACCAGTATAATCAGGTTCTAAGCCAAATCGATCTGTTGGCGGCCGACTCGGGTTACAAAGGCGTCAACCTGCTGGCCGGGACCTTGGTTACCCAGGAAGTCAAATTCGATGAAAAGGGCGACTCGAAGCTCACCATGACCGGTTTTGATGCGACCGCCGACGGCGAAACCCTGAGCCTGGTTACTGTTGCCGCGAACGAATGGATCGGGACCGACGAGCAACCCGACCTGACCATGATCAATTCGGCTATCACGGCCCTGGACAATGCGACGACCAGCCTGCGGTCCGAGGCGCAGAAACTCTCCACCAACCTGAGCACTATTACCATTCGCCAGGATTTCACCAACAACATGATCAACACCCTGAAGGACGGTGCCGGCAACCTGACCAATGCCGACATGAACGAGGAAGGGGCCAACATGCTGATGCTGCAGACGCGTCAGTCGCTGGGCACCACCTCGTTGAGCCTGGCATCTCAGGCCGCCCAGTCGGTATTGAGACTGTTTTAAGGGCGCCATTTCCTTAAGACCGGATTTTCCCCTTACGGGGATCATTTAAACAAACCCATGGCAGAGAGGCAAGGCTTCTCTGCCATGGGCTTTTTAGGGGAAAGCGGTGTACAGGAAAAAGGTTGTGGCATGAAAAATGCTGTTCAAGTTCTCTGAAAGATCGCCGATATAGCTATCAGTTCTCAGCAAGAACCGATAAAGCATTATTTCCGACCGCTGAAATTTGGAACATGACACTCAAAATTATCCTGAAACCCAGTGAAAAATTAATTATCGGCGGGGCTGTTATCACCAACGGTCCTCATCGGACGGAATTCGTTGTAGAGAACAATGTTCCCATATTACGACAGAACAATATTCTTTCTCCGGATGAAGCGGACACACCCGCCCGCAGAATCTATCTGACCATTCAGTTGATGTATATCGATAACTCCAATTTTAAAAAATATCAGGAAACTTACTGGCAATTAGTTCGGGAGTTCGTACAGGCAGCGCCAAGTTCAACAGGGCTCGTGGATAAAATCAACGAAATGATTTTTCAGGGAAGTTTTTACCAGGCACTGCGATCGACCCAAAAATTGATGGAATTTGAACAGGAGGTATTGAAACGTGTTACCAAATGCAGTGAAATCCTACCAATCGGTTGAAAAAGAATTCATGTCAGGACGGGAAACCGAAGCCAGGGTGTTGACCCAGGCGGCACTCAAATTGATCGATTGCAAGAAAAATTGGAATTCGCCTGACCGCAACCAACGGTTGAACGAGGCCCTTCGATACAATCAACGTATCTGGACCATTTTTCAGGTGGAAGTCGCAAAGGAAGAGAATCCATTACCCACTCCAATCAAAGCCAATATTTTTCATCTCAGTCGTTTTATCGACCAGCGAATTTTCGATAGCATGGCTTTTCCAGAAATACAAAAATTGGACATCCTTATTAGAATCAATCAAAACATCGCCGCCGGTCTTAGAGGCTCAACATCCGACTTTTAGCATCAAATCAAAACTCCTTCCGCTGGATGAGGGTTATGCCATCCAGCGGCACAGTCGTATCCATTATTGTGTTGCCTTGAGATATCGTTTTGCCAGGTTTTTGGCGCCACCCCGTCAAGATAGCGGCAATTACCATAGAAAAGAAACCGACCTTTCGCATCAATCGGTTTTTTGTGCATACGAAAAGGAGTGCCATGAATACCCGGCGCAGCGAAGCGGGGAACTCGTCGATGACCGATCCTTTCCTCATGCACCAAGAAAGCGATTCAACAGCAAAAGATTATACATTCTGCACTCCTTCCAGAAAAGCCTCGAATCAGGCCTCAGAACAGGTCAACCACGGCAAGGCATACCGTCGATCAGGAAATCTGGCCAAGGCCCGGAGGTGTTTTGAAAGCGCCATAAGGGCGGCCCCAAACCAGGCCCTTGCATGGTTTAACCTGGCTGAAATTGACATAGCAGAGGGGCATCTGGAAAGGGCCATCGAGCGATACCGAACCACGATACGAATCGATCCACATATGCTTGCCGCGCACAACAACCTGGGCAACGCACTTAAACGCGCTAAGAGGTATGACGAGGCGATCGCTGCTTACCAAAATGCATTGACGCTCAATCCCAATCTCGCCCAAGGCTATTACAATTTGGGCAATACTTACCGTTTGATTGAGGACCACCTTTGCGCCATCGCCCAATTCGCCAAGGCCCTCAAGTTGGACCCGACCTACTCCGAGGCATGGAACAATCTCGCACTCACCTGCCAGAGCATGGGTGATTGGGATCGCGCCCTGTGCTATTTCAATCGCGCCCTCGACATCAACACCGAATTTGCGAGCGCCCGATGGAACCGATCTGTGGTCCACTTTTTAAAAAACGATTGGCTCAACGGCTGGCAGGATTTCGAAGCTCGTTTCACTATTCCCCAGTGGTCAACCATCTACCCGCATCGCATCGACGGCCTCAGATGGAACGGCGATCCAATTCCGGAAGGAACCGTGTTGGTCCATGACGAACAGGGCCTGGGCGACACCCTTCAGTTTATGCGTTTACTGCCCTGGGTCAAAAGTCGATGCGGGCGCCTCGTTTTTGAAACTAGACCTGAAATCATTCACCTGCTTGAGACTCACGCTCATCTCGGTATCGATGAGATGCTCGCACGCTCGCCCAGCAGGCCGCCGGCGGTGCCTTATGACCGGCACATTTCCTTGATCAGCATACCCGGCTTGTTCGGCCTGACACCCGATCACAAGCCACCTTGGAAGCCCTACATTCATTCGACTCGAGAAAAGATCATCCATTGGAGAACGCGACTTCCCGCAGGTAAACTACGGGTGGGTTTGGTATGGGCCGGACGACCGGAACATACTAACGATGAAAACCGTTCTTGTGGTTTAAAAAATTTATCGCCTTTGTTCATGTTCAGAGACATTCAATTCGTTGGCCTTCAAAAAGGTGATGCGGCCAGCCAGATCGATGCGTTCCATGAGGCAAATTTTTGCAACCTGGGACCTGAGCTCGAAACTTTTGGCGACACCGCCGCCGTTCTCGCCCAACTCGATTTACTTATCAGTGTGGACACATCGGTTGCCCATCTCGCCGGTGCCATGGGCATGCCGGTCTGGATGCTAATTCCCCATATTCCCGACTGGCGCTGGGGGCTTACCGGAAAGCATACTTTTTGGTATCCTACTATGACCCTTTATCGTCAGCCTCGGGCAAGGGATTGGGCCTCAGTGGTATCGGAAATCCTTCAAGCCTTGCATTCTCTGTAGGTTTGAGCAAAATCATCTACCCGTAAAAATGCTGGTTTCCCCCAGGTTGGGCATACTATTTGCTTTAATCAAAACACATCATTGGATCTACCTATCGTCTCCTGCAACGGGTAAAAGAGATATAAGATGGCGCGACCCGAGACAAATAGCAGCATCGCGGCAAACCGATATCGTCGTGATTTCGAACTCGCCAGTCAATTGCTTCGAAAGGGTGCAGTAAAAGAAGCGTCCCGAATCTCCAGCGATCTTCTCCAGAGCCACCCAAATCAACCCGATCTCTTGCACTTGTGCGGCATGGGCGCATTTCATCAGCAAGACTACAGTTCTGCTTCCGCCTTGCTGACCAAAGCGACTGTCCTATCGCCGAAAAATGATATTTTTCTCAATGACCTGGGACTTATCTGGATGGCGGCGGGACGATATGCGCAAGCTCTGACTTGTTTTCAAAAAGCACTGACCATAGCGCCGCACGCGGCAAGCATACATTACAACATGGGCCTGGCGTTCAAGAAAGCAGGTCAAGAGGCGGCTGCGGCGGTTGCATTTTTTTCCGCACTACAATGCCAACCAACCTACTCGAAGGCTCATTTCAGTATGGGAAATTTACTTCTTGAAAAAAGAAATTTCCAGGGAGCCGAAACTCATTTCCGCGCTGCCATCTCAGCCGATTCCTCATATTTGGGTGCATACAACCATCTTTCCAATTGCTTAGTGGCCTTGGGTCGAATCGATGAAGCGCGAGATTCTTTGCTAAAGGCCCACACCATCGATCCGACAAATGCCGATACGCTCTGCAATTTGGGCAATCTCGAACGGCAGGCGCATCGTTTTGAAAAGGCTGCAGAATACTATCGGGACGCTATTTGCTTGAAACCTGATTTCGTCAACGCCCACTTCAATTTGGGTCTTGTCCTGCTGTTGCTGGAAGATTTTGAAAATGGCTGGCCGGAATACGAATGGCGATTGCGCTTTTTTCCGCCGGGCAGCGGTTTTCCCCATCGATTCGGCCTCCCCTTATGGAATGGCGAGTCCCTGAAAGCGAAATCCATTCTGGTGTATGATGAACAGGGTTTTGGGGACACCTTGATGTTCTTCAGATACTTGCCCATGCTTCGAAAGCTCGCGGATCGTATTGTGTTTGAAACCAGGCCATCCTTTTTGGATCTATTCAGGCAGATGCCGTTCATCGATGAAATTTTCCTGCGCGGTTCAGATAATCGCCCTAATATCCAATGTGACTGTTGTATACCCCTGCTCAGTCTGCCTGGACGCCTGGGCATTACCAAATCGGACCTTCGCGGTGATACCCCATATCTTTTTGCCGACGACAAGCGACGCGCACACTGGGCTCATCGCATGAGAGGGGATGGCCTTAAGGTCGGGGTGGTTTGGCACGGTCACACCCAAAGCTTCAGTCTGGAAAATCTCTCCTTGCTGTCGAAGCTGCAAGGCGTGCACTGGTATGGTTTGCAAAAAGAGATGCCGCCTGAAATACAGACACATCAGGACGATCACTGGTTTATCCATCAATTGGGTCCCGATTTAAATGATTTTGCAGACACGAGTGCGGTCATTGCCAATCTCGACCTGGTGATCAGTATCGACACTTCCGTAGCACACCTGGCAGGCGCTATGGGTAAGCCGGTGTGGGTGATGCTGCCCCATGTGCCGGACTGGCGATGGTTCCTTAAACAAGATACCACCCCGTGGTATGAAAGCATGAAACTTTTCAGGGAGCCGTCGAGGGGAGATTGGCAGGCACCCATCGCAAGGATGCGTCGCGATCTGGATCAATGGATTCAGGATCGATCCAAGATCAAACGGAATACAAAACCGAACGCTCAATAGCAACGACAATTGGATATTTCAAACCATAGCCATCTCATTTCAGCAGCCTGCAATGCTGTTGCCCAAGAGCAATGGCATGAGGCCGCCCATGCATATGCACAGCTGTGTCTCGTCTTTCCCAACGAGGCGGATGTCCATTATCTCCACGGAAGAACGCTCATGGAGGTGGGACAATGGGGGCCGGCACTTCATCAATTCGACCTTGCCATCAACATCAATGCAGAAGCGCCAGCCTACTATCGCAGCCGCGGGGATGCGCTTCAGGAAATTGGCAATTATCGGTCCGCAGTCTCTTCCTACCGACACGCGTTGAAGCTGAATCCTGGTGATATTGAGGCAATGATCAATTTAGGTAACGCGTTCAATCGACAGGACCGGCCGGATCAAGCCCTGTTTTGGTATAAATGTGCATATAAATATTCACCAGAAAATGCAGTGGTCATGAATAACATAGGCAAGACGATACACGATCAAGGGGACCTGTGCCATGCCAGCAATTGGTACGAAAAAGCATTGCAGGTAGATCCGAACTATGCTGAAGCGCGCTTTAACCGATCGGTCCTCATGCTGGCCCAAGGCGATTACATGAACGGCTGGGCCGAGTATGAGTGGCGCTTCAAGCGAAAATCTGCCCACCGGGTATACCCTCATCAGCTCGACACAAAACGTTGGGACGGCAAAAATTTACAGGGCAAACGCATATTGGTGCACTGCGAACAGGGCATGGGAGATGTTATCCAGTTTTGTCGTTTTCTTCCGATGCTAAAAAGAATGGGGGCCGAAGTCGTCGCAGAGGTTCACCCACCCCTGGTTTCTCTATTGCAGAGCATGCCTGAAATCGATGAGGTCATACCGTTTGACCCGAAACGTCCGACCCAGCGGGGGCATGATATCCACACTTCTCTTTTAAGCCTTCCGTTTTTGCTTGGTATCACGATAGACCGTGTGTCTGCATCTGTTCCTTATCTAAAACCATCTCTTTCAAAGGTTGATTTCTGGAAATTACAGGCAGCCATTCCGGAGGGATTCCGTGTGGGCGTCGTTTGGGAGGGAAGTGCAATTGATCCCCGACGCGCCTGCCCCTTGGCATTTATGCAAACGCTATCTGCCGCCTTGCCTGACGTCCATTTTTTAAGCCTTCAGAAAGATCTATCGTCGCGATCAGTCCTAGAAAGATTAATTGCCGCCAACATCATTCACTGGGGTGATCGCCTCAACGACTTCTCCACAACGGCCGCAGCCATTTTTCACCTTCACCTGGTCATTTCGATCGATACCGCGGTAGCTCACCTGGCGGGTGCAATGGGCAAGCCGGTTTATATTTTATTGCCCTATGCCGCCGACTGGCGCTGGCTGCAGACCGGTGAAAATAATCCTTGGTATCCAACGGCACGCCTGTTTCGCCAGTTTCAGAAAAATAACTGGGCAGATATTTTACCATCACTCATCGATGCTATCCGGAAAGCATCTCAAGCAGCCGCATATTAAAAACAGCAACCAAGATCTTTTGCTATCTGAATTTAATCAATAATGGAATTTTCTAAATCAGAGGCCCTCAATGATACCGATCATCATACCCTTCTATAAAAACAAAACCCAGTTAGAAAAGTGTCTCCTACACCTTAGGCAACAAACCATACCAGTGGAGATTTTTATTCGGGACAATTCCGAAGACAACATCTTTTTTACCGCTGCCATCAACGAGGGCATCCGGCACTTTCTGAGAAAGCCGGTCAAGTATATGATCCTGCTCAATCAGGATATGTATTTGGAACCTCATGCGGTCGAACAGATGGTCAATTTCATGAACCGGCATCCGCGATGCGGCATTGGCTCTCCATTGCAAATTCACCCCCAGCGTAGTGACTACGCCATATGGGCGGGATGTTATGAGGCATTCCCCCTTGGCAGGCATCTTCACGGACCGATACGCCAATTCAAAAACGATTCATTGACCTATTGGGCCAATGGCGCCTGCATGATTCTGCGCAGGGAGATGATCGAAGAGATCGGGTTGATGGATAAGAATCTTGTCTTCATCGGCAGTGACAGCGATTATTCCTTCACGGCCAGGTCGCGAGGGTGGGAAATCTGGCGCATCGCCACAGCAAGAGGTGTACACGATCACGGTGCTTCGGGAAACAGCGGCAACCCACACATTGAGTTGATTAAGATCAATGACATGCTCTACTTCAGTAAAAAATGGCTGAATGGTGAGCTCTATCGCATGATGGCATTCGAGGGCAAGTCATTGAACCCTGAGAGCACAAAAGAAATTATTCATAAATTGGACAACGCCCGGCAGATCGTCGCCCGCCAGATAAAGGAACAGGCAGCCCAAAAAGTTACTGTTTAAAACAAAATTACAGCTATCCGATCACATGCCAGTAAAGAAATAGAGTTGCCACTCTTGAGGAATTCCCTTTAGTAAATGCTTGCCTTGACCCTCAGCCATTTCTGCCTCGTTAAAACGGAAATCAACGCCATGACAAGATAAAGCATCATAAAGCTCAAGTGGGCGATATCGATGAACATGGTAAACCCGGGCGAGAAGACCACATCGGGAAGGTTTTTCAGAACGCGGAAGATACCGGTGCCGACGATGCCGGCCAGCAGCACGACGCGTATCCAGGCCAGCACCGTCAGGCGGTATTGCTTTCGCAGCAAGGCCCAGTAAATTACCAAACAATAAGCAATCAACGATAGTAGTGCGATGGCGCCCAGATAATGAATGGTGTGCGTCACGTAATATTGATCCAGCCACGCCAGGCCGGGGATATCGGCGATGTAGTATCGCTTAAAAATCGGCATCTGTGCAAATCCGGTCAACCCCATCAACAGAAATATCAAGATATAGACTGGCTTGACCCACATTTGTTCCGCGATGGGTTTATTGGGCAGGATCGGTCGGCTCACTTGGTCTCCTCCTGCTTCTCTTCCGAGGTTTTGATGGCCTTGTAGACTCTTCCCACGGCGGCCGCCACGCCGGCAATCGGTGCGATGACCATGGCCTTGGCCAGGTTGTCCGCGTGGGCCATTTGATCGGCCACTGGATCCATACGGGGCTTGCCTTCCCCTCTTTCGATGGCCTGGCTTATCAGGTCGAATGGGACGGGCGATAGATAAATGGTGTTGGTGCCGCCGTTTTCGTGTTCGCCGTATATATACAGATTTTCGGACTCGGCGAGCCGGTGAGCTTCGCGCAGGATCTCATCCCGGGGACCGATGGTTTGAACCTGCTCGGGGCACTCCTCGATGCAGGCCGGCAGTTCGCCCTCTGCGATGCGGTTGTAGCATCGGTCGCATTTGTACATGACCCCGTTGCCGGCAAATGCTGGCAACAGGTCCAGGTACAGGCCGACGCCGGTCTGGCGTTGAGGCACGTCCCATGGGCAGACCGATTTGCATTTGGCGCCGCCCAGGCACAGGTCCGCATCGATCACCGTGATGCCGTTCTTGAGTTTACGGGCCGAGCCCCATGGGCAAAGATCGGCGCAGGGCGGATTCTGACAGTGCATGCAACGCCTGGGAATCGTCATGGTGATCTCTTCGCCATTGTGGGTGACGGTGACCTCCTGGATGAAGAGCCAGTTGTAAGGGGTCAGCCGATCGCGAGTCTCCCGGCCCTCCGGGTCGGACCAATCCTCGACCTTGACCCGGGAAGGATACATTTTGGGATAGGGTTTCCGAGGATCGGGATATTTGTCCGCGTTGGCATCGCGGCATGCTTCCACGCACGCCTCGCACCCGATGCACTTGCGGATATCGATCAAGGTGGCCAGCTCTTGCACCTTTCTTGGTTCGGCGGACGCCGGTTTCGGCACCTGGGATGCGCAAGCCGCGCAGGCTGCGGCAACACCGGTTTTGAGAAAAGTCCTGCGTGATAATGACATGGCGTATCTCCTTATAATCCAATCACACTCAGAAACATCCCCAGGTTCATGCGTGGCAGGTACAGCGCAGTGGTGAAATCATCCATGCAGCTCGCGAAGGAGGAAAAGCGGCCTCAGGGCGGTGCGCTTCGGATGACAATGGCATCGCCCCAAGACAAACTTCTTTTGAATTGTCGCTTCCGTTATTTAGGTAGCGGACCGCCACCTCAGGATCAACCGGCTCATGAAAAACCCGAGGAAGAACCTGGAGAACAAAAGCCGCTCTTGGCGCCTTCAAACGCACTCACGCAGCTGATTAATCTCGTCACTTCGTTGTGGCCGCACTTGGGGCATTCAATCTTTTCGTCATTGTCGCTTGAAAAAACGATTATCTCGAAACAGTGATCGCACTTCTTACATTGGTACTCGTAAATGGGCATTTTCTTCTCCTTCATCGCAGTGGCCCCCCATGTATTGTGAAGGGCCTGAAGGGTACCCCACCCTTTCAGGCCCTCACAACGGAGGTAAAGAGATGGATCTCGCTGCCAAGCTTGACAGATTATAATGCAGTAATGATGCCAAAAATTCCAATCGCATTATTATGCCGTTGCACGTCAGCCGGTTATGGAATATCCATCAACCGTTTAAACGGATTTGAAATCCAGCGGACTCAGCCCGTAACGTTTCATCTGCTGCCATACGCTGGTTCGCGATATGCCCAACAACCGTGCGGCTTCGGATTGATTGCCGCCGGCACGCTTCAGCGCATTGTGCAGGCTCTGTTTTTTTAAATCCTGGATGCGCTGCGGTGACTCGAAACCAGGCTCACATTCGGCTTTGGCCTGATGGAGGATATTCAAAGGGAAATGGGACTGCCGAATCATCTCCTCCTGACAGGAGACAAAGGCGAACTCGAAGGCGCTTTTGAGTTCGCGCACATTACCGGGCCAATGATAGCGGGTGAGCGCGTCCAGGGCGTCATTGGAAATGCCTTCGATACGCTTGCCGCTTTTCAGCTTGATGCGATTGAAAAACGAATGCGCCAGCAGGGGAATGTCCTCGGTTCGTTCCCGCAACGGGGGCACATGAATGGGAATGACGTTGATGCGGTAAAAGAAATCCTGCCGAAAGCCGCCCTTTTCGATCAACGCCATCAAATCACGATTCGTGGCCGAAATAATACGGGCATCCACATGAATGGGCCGGTGATCACCGACCCGTTCCACCACTTTTTCCTCGAGTACGCGCAGCAGCTTGACTTGTGTGGAGAGTGGTATGTCACCGATTTCATCTAAAAAAATGCTCCCTTTGTCAGCCGCCTCGAATCGGCCTTCACGGCTGCGATGGGCCCCTGTAAAAGCACCTTTGACATGTCCGAAGAGTTCGCTTTCCAGGAGGGATTCGTTCAGGGCGGCACAATTGACCTTTATATAAGGGCCCTTGGACCGTAGACCGGTATCATGAATGGCCTTGGCCACCAACTCCTTGCCGGTGCCGCTTTCACCGAAAACGATGACCGGCGCGTCCGATTGGGCTGCGTTTGAAATCAGCTCGAACACCTTCTGCATCGCCGCCGACGTACCGATCATGCCGTGGAAACGGTCCTCGCCATCCAGCTCGCGCCGGTAGCTTTCGATCTGTGTTTCTTTTTCTATTAAATCAGTTACATCGGTGATAGTTTCCACTGCACCGTTGATATTGCCATCTTCGTCCTTGAGCACCGAGGCGTTTTTGAGAATATGCACCGGTCGCCCGTCTTTGCGGAGCATCAAACATTTCTGCCGTTTCAGATTGCCTTTCTGAAACATCACGCACCAATGGCAGCCATCGGCACGCCTGGCCAGTTCGCAGGCGCTACAATTCAGAACTGCGCACGAATTGCCTATGATTTCATCTCGTTGGTAGCCGGTAATCTCTTCAAAAGCCCGATTGATGGCAATGATGGTGCCTTCGGGGTTCACGATCATCACACCATCTTGGATGGTGTCGACCACCGCCTTCCAGTAATCGTTGAGGATGCTTTTGGTCATAACAGTTCCGTTCAGTTTGTTAACATTTTAAACGTTAAAATAATTAACACATGAACATACGGAACGCAAGTGACCTCTCCAAAATTCATAATTAAAATTGCCATTCCTCAAGGTTGATGATCTCGTAAAAAGTCTGGAATTCGCTTTTCCCGTCATCCCGGCGGAAGCCTGGATCCAGTATTTTTAATAGCTTTCGGATGCCGGATCAGGTCCGGCATGACGCCTCTGCGACTTTTTACAGTTTTATCGAGATTGATGAAGTCGTAAGAAGTCGTTGCCGTCATTTTTGTCGGCACCAATAAACGACGCCAGGACCGACTCCAGCAGATCCCCACCCCGTGGCATTGCGCTTGCAGAACCGCAAATAAGAATGGGACAGCGATATCAAGAGATCGATATCAGTAAGGGTAATCGACATGACGACATTTGATTTGCGTGAATCGATCATTCCCTTCTCACTGCTTCAAATCAGCAACCACTTCAAAATGATGAAACCAGGGGAAGCCATGGATATCATATGCCCGGATGCCACCATAGAAAAAGATCTGCAATGCATCCTGCCCCGGCGGGAATACGAGATCATCCCCCTTGATCAGACTTCCACGGAAACCAACGTTTTCTTTATTCGTCTTCGTAAAATCTGAAAGGGTTGAACAATAATTTAGTTGCGATCCAAACATGAAAGGAAAATGAATGAACGACAAGGTTCTCGTCCTGCTGTTCTGCGGCACCGACAACACCAACCGATCGACACGCGGCATTCACCTCGCAACCTTGGCTCACAAGCAAGGAAACGAAAAAGAATTACCGGAAAAATTGGCCGAATTGCAGAAGAGGAAGTCATGTGCCTGATATGCGACATCCGGCCGCGATCGTATGAAGCCCAGCTCCTGCTGCGGGCCAATGGTATTGTCAATACAAAGAACATCCAGGGCGGGTATGGCATGCCCAGCAAATCCAATCCCGACTTTTGAGTCGAAACCCTTCACCGGCGGGTCTTGCCGTCTCCCATCGTCCGTGAAACGGCAAGGCCGACAAAAAAGGATGACAGACCATGAACACTATCTCTTTTTCCGACATATCCATCGTCTCTTGCGGCACATTGAGTCTTGAACTCAATGCATTGAAAAAGGAAGGGTTTCTGGATACGCCTCAGATTCTTTACACGACCCCTGGTCTCCACCAAGACCCGCCTGAACTGGAACACCAGTTGGTGCGCCAGATCCAAAAGGCCAAGGGAAAAACTGAAAAGGTTATCGTCGTGTATGGCGGTAAATTCTGTTACGTGAATATCGATCAGCCCACCCGGCTGATGAAACATATCGTCGAAGAACAGGGCCCCAAGGTCGCCAGGATCGAGGCCACCCACTGCATGGACATGATCGCCAGCCAATCCGATCGCGATCGCATAGGCAAGGAGATGGCGGGGGGCGAACCGGTATGGTGGATGACCCCGGGATGGATCAAGTTCAAGAAAGAGGTCTTCAAGGGGTGGGACCAGGCACTGGCCAACGAGAATTTTCCCAAACACACCGGCGGTGCCATCGTCCTGGACACCATCGGCTATATGGACGAATTTATGGCCAACGATCCGGAAGGCTTTCTCGGATATTCCGATTGGATGGGCATACCGCTTATTCCCTATACGGTGTCTCTCGATCGATTCAAGCAACTGCTTATGGATCAAGCGCAAAAGCTCATGTCGTAAGACCGTGAAAAGGAGATCACCTTATGTGGCGTTTTCTTTCGATACTGCAAAAAAACCTGGTTTGGTCCATACCCATTTCCATGCTGGCAGGGCTCCTGTACGGCTACCTTTTCGACGCCTCGCCGCTGAAGCAATCGATCATTCCGGTGACCTTCGTCATGGTCTACCCGATGATGGTCACGTTGAGTGTGAAAAGCGTATTCAAAGGCGAAGATTATAAACTGCAAGTGTTCACCCAGGCCATCAATTTTATTATCATCCCCCTGTTGGCCTACTATACCGGGAGACTATTTTTCTCCACCGGTCTCGAAAAACACGGCCTCTGGGCGGTAGGGCTCTTTTTGATCGGTGTGCTGCCCACCTCGGGCATGACCATTTCATGGACCGGCTTTGCCAAGGGCAACAAGGAAGCGGCCATTAAAATGGTCATTTTCGGATTGGTCCTGGGTGCCCTGGCGGCACCGATCTATACCAAACTGTTCATGGGTGCCACCATCGATGTGGACATGCTTCACATGTTCCAGCAGATTGCCCTTTTTGTCTTTCTACCGCTGGCGATGGGATTGTTGACGCAATATGTTGCCATCAAAAAATATGGCCACAAAGCCTGGAACGAGCGCATCAAGACGAAATTTCCTCCCTTTTCTGCATTGGGCGTCATATTAATCGCTTTTGTGGCCATGGCGCTGAAAGCCAGAAACATCATCGACAACCCCGGAGACATCATCGCCATTTTGATCCCTCTGACCGTCTTCTATCTGGCGACCTATGTCTTCCTGTCAGTCGCCGGCCGCCTCTTTTTCAAGCGCGAAGATGGTATTGCCATGGTGTTCGGGGTCGTCATGCGGGACCTCTCCATTGCGCTGGCCATCGCTATGACCGCCTTTGGAAAACAAGGTCTGACCATCGCGCTGCTCATCGCCCTGGCCTATGTCATTCAGATTCAATCGGCCGCCTGGTATGTACGCTTCGTGGATTTTATTTTCGGCGCTTCCGTTGCCAAATCCCCACCCGCAACGGCAAGGCTGGCCCGGCAGGAACCTACGGAGCGCTGCAAACCGGAAGAGATGCCAAAGACAGATGGTGAGTCGCTGGTCCCGGATTTCAAAAGGATACTCTATGCCACGGATCTTTCCGAAACGGCTCGCCATGCAGTCCGATATGCGTGCAGTCTTGGCCGCCGCTACGGTGCGGAAGTCACCGTGCTGCACGTCATTCCGGATATCCTGGATGAGTTGTCAAAAGGGGCTGGCATCAATCTGGCCGATCACATCGACAAGCGCGAATGGGAACGATTCAACCGCAACGGTATCGAAAAAGCGCAGCAGGCCATTCACCAGAGGATTCACGAAACCTCAAAAAAGGTAACCCAACAGATCCCCAGGTGTTCGTTGGCCGATGAGAATATCATGGTGCAGACCGGAAACCCGGCGGATTGCATCGCCTCTGCAGTAAAAGAGGGGCAGTATGATCTCATCATCATGGGCACCCATGGCCATGGCAAGTTCGAAGATCGTATCATCGGCAGCGTGGCCGCAGATGTGATCCGGCACAGTGATGTGCCTGTGATGGTCGTACGCTTGCCGAGGGAGCATGTTTTTCAAGGGGTCAAAAGCGAAGCATCGGCGGAAGAATCGGGTCAGGGACGTACTGCGGCTTCGGTTTAAAAATGGAAATTTGACAAATCTCTTGCCACCTGGCGTGTCACCGCGGAAGAAGCCATGCGCGGGCTTGGTACTGGAAATTTCGGAGGATAAGCAAACTGTCGTTCAGGATCTCTCTGCGACCCGCTGGATGGTCCGGATGGCATCATCGCTGAATTGCTTCCGCAGCATGAGATGCACGGAATACTCGTCCAACGGATGATCCTGAACGCCCTGAACAATACCGGTAAGGGCGACATCCTTCAATTTGCCGTCGACCGTCAGCTTGAAACGCACACCGATACTTCGCCCCACCAACCGACTGACCGCCTCTCGGTTTTTGGACTGGAAATAAAAAGAGAGCCCGGATTTGGAGACATCCCACAACTCGCCGGCCACCGGACGCGAAATCGATGTGCCCTTACCCGAACTCAATACCTGAAACCAGATCGGCGTATTTAAATTGATTCGCTTGCAGGCGCGCCTGTCCAATCCTTTTTGACGCAACCAATCATAAATCCGGCGTCCGGTGCCGCAGATCTTTTGCAACCGCTGCTCGATCCGTGGGTGTTGAATGGTGATACCGTCGAGGCGCTCCCTCTCCAGGAAAGAGAACTTGACCTCGGTCAAGGCGGTGACTGAAGCGGTGCAGACATTGATGGAGAAAAATGTGTCCTCCCCGATCACATCGCCGCTGCCAATGGTCTGAATGAGCTGTTGCTTGTCCTCCCTTTCGTGGACGACTTTCAACTTCCCTTTTTCCACGAGATAAAGATTGTCGTTTCTCTCGCCTTGACGCAGGATCATCGTGTCGATTGAAACACTGCGTTCTTTGAGAGCGAAAAAAAACGCATTGGCCTCCTCACTGGGCAGTGTTTCGAAAAACCGGGACCAGAGTCGCCTGCGGTCCGGCGTCAACGCCTTACTTTTCTCGGCTTCGATGATCTCGTTCATCTGGACGATCGCCGACAACGCCATGCTGTCCACTTCATAGAGCTGGTCGCGATAGGCATCGGCTCTTTCGAAATCCTGATTTCGAGCGCAGAAGGCCACCAACTGGCAAAGTAGTTTCACGGCCTGTTCGGTCTGGCCGGCCTCTATGAGCTCTTTCAAGCGTGTCTCGTGTTCTGATAATGTCGGCATATTGTGAACCTTCACACAGGGCCATCGCCCTTTTTTTGCGCCCTGTGATATCGACCTCCCTGTCCATTGACGGGCTGGTATCGCTTTCGACACGATGCCGGGGAGAATCCAGACCGGGCCCAGTATCTTTATCGACCGGTCATCCCCTTGTCTTGAGGCATGAGATCACGACGGCGATCGGCAGCCCAGGACTTATCGAGCATTCCGCCGGATGTGCCATTGATGTCTCAACTCGTCCACTTGCTTCACGGTCGGCGCATCCAAAAGGGATTTCGCATATTTTTGAGCGGATGAAACGGAAGTCGAAGCGACGGCTCTCTGAACGGAAGGAATAAACTGGGGATCGACGCTCAATCGCCGCACACCGATACCCAGCAAAAAGGGAATGAATTCCGGATCGTGCGCCACCTCTCCGCAGACGGAAATCGACTTATGACAAGCTGTTACGCGTGCCACGATACGGTCCAGGGCGCGTAAAACGGACGGATGAAAAGCCCGGTAATAGTCGGCCACGTTTTCGTTGGTCCGATCGACCGCCAACAGATACTGAATAAAATCGTTCGTACCGATGGAAAAAAAGTCGGCTGCGGCAGCCAACTCATCGATGATGCTCAGCACCGCCGGCATTTCAATCATCGCGCCCACCAAAGGATTCGTATGATGGGGCAAATTTTCGGAAGCCAATGACGATATCGCCTGTTCCAGGGCTTGACGCGCCGCCGCGAACTCGTCCAGGGAGGCAATCATAGGAAACATGATCCCTAAATGGTCGGCATCCCTCCCGGCTCGCAAGATGGCGCGCAGCTGCTGATCGAATACCTCCCGATGCTTCAACAGGAAACGGATCGAACGCAGCCCGAGTTCCGGATTGGCTTCCTGCGGAAGATCCAGATAGGGCAGCACCTTATCTCCGCCGATATCCAATGTACGGATGTAAATCGGCGTGCCTGCCATCTGCTCGAAAAGGCGGGCATAAACAAGGCGCTGCTCTTCTTCCGATGGAAGAACCGACCGAACGATAAAAGGAAATTCGGACCGATAGAGCCCCACCCCTTCCGCCTTGAGTTCCCGGGCCAGCGACAGTTCACTGAGCAGATTGATGTTGGCCATCAGGTGAACCCGAACACCATCAGCAGTAAGCGTTTTCTCTTCCACGACCGGCGGGCTGGTGGAGATGTTTTTGCGCGTCCGATTGCGTTCCTCGAATGGGCGCAAAACCTCTTGGGTGGGGTCGATATAGATATTCCCTACATCGGCATCCATCAACACCTGGGTTTCTTCCGGCACTTGAAGCAATCGCACTTCCGATGTGATGATCATCGGGATCTTCAGGGATCGGGCGATGATGGCGACATGCGAGGTGATACCGCCGCCGACGAAAATAATGCCGGCCACCGATTCGGAAGCCAATTTCAGGACATCCGACGGAAAAAGCTGGGATGAAATCACGATATGGGCATCCATGGGGCTGGCGTTTCCCGTATTCTCCTTTTGCAGGTTGAAAAGCAGACGGCGGGCCAGGTCCATGATGTCCTGGGATTTTTCCCTGATATAGGGGCTTGAACTGGCTTCAAAGATCTGCGCAAAGTGAAGGGCCGTCCGGCGCACGGCATCGGCCGCCGTCTTTCCATCGCGAATGCACTCCTCCACCTGGGCGTCGAAGCGGCGATCCTTCAAAATCATGTTGTGCGCCTCGAAAATCAAGGCAGCGCTCTCGGGCAATTGCAGTACCATACGTTCCTGTAACAATTTAAGCTGCTCAAGGGTCTCCTGCTTGGCCTTTCGGTAGCCGTCGAGCGAATTATGAAATACGCTGTCCGACGTCTCCCTGAACAACGGGTCGACCGGTCGAAGCAAAGTGCCAGGCGCCAGCGCATAGCCAGGGACGGTTGCCTCGCCCTTGACGAAGCGCAAAGCACTCAGAACACGATCCACACCCCCGGACTTGGCCTTGGGATTTGGCAGATCCATCATGAGACGGGCACTGGCGATGGTGCCGGCCAATTGGGTGGCAATCGCACGCAGGGCCATGATCTCGGCTGTATCGAAATAATTGGCCTCGCGATGCTGCACGACCAATACACCAATTTTCTCAGCGGCCCGGTGAATCGGTACGGAGAGAAAGGATTTGAAGGGATCCTCCTTTGTTTCGACAAAATATTTGAATTGGGGATGCTGTCGAGCGTCGCCGTCGCAAAGGGGGGTCATCTGGGCCATGGTGGTTCCGACCAACCCCTCCCCGATCTTCATACGAACCTGCCCCACGGACGATGGATCGAGCCCCACGGTGGCCTTGAGGGTGAGTTCCCCAAGATCATCATCGTAAAGATAGATGGAGCCCACATCCGCATTCAGATGCGCGGCCACCAATTGGACGGTTTGCTGCAGAAACGCGTTGATGTCCCTACTCTCGATAATCAGGTTGGACAATTCACCGATATCGCACACGAGTGACAGGTGTTGTCGTTTGGGTTCGGTCATTTGCTCGGCTTCCTGTGTTACTCGAAATGAATGTCCCGGCAGTCATCTGTCTATTAGATCCGATTGTCAATGTCGTTAGTACAGGTTTCAGTTGAATAAGATTGGTCTCGAAGCGAAAATTTCAATAGGGAAACCGACTGATCAAGATCCATATTGATGGGACTCATCGCAGAGTCCCGTTCTGTTCGGCAAGTCAGATTAATGATGATGAAAAATTAAGATAGGAACTTGCTTTTCAAAGGCGATTATTTCAAAGATGCGATTTTATGTTAATCCCCGGCCCCACACAGTATGCTGTGTGGGGCCGGGGATTAACATGTGACGAAGCCTGAAGCCAACGGCAAATACCTGCCAAACCACACTGACACGGAGCCATAGTGGAAATTTGGAACCGAATTCGGGGGCCGCTCACCAATGTGACGGCAATGCCTTAGCGAATAGCCCAACATTAAGCTGCAGCAATGGACTCACCTTTCGTCGCCAAAGTATCGTCTTGTTGTCGAACCCTATTTTCGCAGCGGCTGATTTTGTCTTTCAAGGCGTCATTCGATGGATCCAATTCAGCCCCTCTCTTGAAAAAGAACAAGGCACTTTCGATCATATTCGCTTGCCAGGAAATATCTCCCAAATTTGTAATGCTGTCCAAATTAAGGGGATCCATATCGATGACGGCTCGGAAACAATCGGCGGCAGCTTTCAAATCGCCATGGCCGAACAATTTTCGACCCTGGCGGATGAGAGTGTCTATGGTCAAGCCTCTTCGGCTTTTTTCCTCAGAATCTTGATAATTTATCGTCATGACAGGATCCGGCTTCTGGTACTGAAGCTGTCGCAACAAATCCAAAACATCCGGGTTGGCGCAATCAATATCCAAGCACTTTTCCAAGGCCCTGACTGCATCGGTCTTGTTGTTCTGCCGTAAAAGACTCAGAGCCTCCTTATAATAGAATTGCAACCTGATTATTTTTTGGACCTTCAGAACCGAGGGTTTGCCCTTTGTAATTTCCTGATACTTATCACAGATGGCTTCGTAGGTTTGACGGAATTCCGGCCGACTCCCGCTGGTCATCGAGGTGCCATCTTCTCTCCATGAAAATTCACAGGTAATCTGCTTGATATGCGCGAATTCATATTTTCGCGACATCCTAATCCACAAATCCCGATCTTCATGCCGGCTGAGAGATTCATCGAAACCACCAACGGCATCCAGACATGATTTTTCATGCATGAAGCATAATACCGGAATAAAATTGCTGCACACGATGCGGTCATGATCGAAGTCGAAGGAATACGGCAAGTCGCGCTTGCTGACTATGTGCTGTCCTGATTGCTGCACTTGATGGGCGCAGTAAGCGTCCGTGTAGGCCACTTTGTATTCGCTCGATTCCAAAAAATCGACGAGTCTTTCAAGATGATTTTCATAAAAAAGATCATCGGCATCCAAGTATGCGATATATTTCCCTCGAGCCAGCCGTATGCCTGTATTGCGGGAAGCGGCCAAACCGCCGTTAAATGGATGCCTTATATAGCTTACTTTGTTGCTTTGAAAAATATTTTTTAAATCTTCTTCGACAGATTGTTCTGCATCATTGACGACAATTATTTCAAAATATCGAAAGGTCTGATTCAGTATGCTTTCAATCGCCCTTCTAAGCATATTGGATCGATTGTTAGTAGGCACTATGACAGAAACCAATGGTTTAAAATAATTTTCTCCTGTTCTGGCCTTACTGATCACTGTTTTTAATCTTTCTGATAAGTCACCTTTTTGATCTATGCAGCTCTTTTTTTGCAGATCATCTGAATTTTTGATTGAGGCAGTTCCGAATTTCCCTTCAGTATGAATTACACTCTCTATCTTTGAATCAAGAGGGAATTCTCTGTTTGTTTTATTATACTGATTGAGCTCATATTTAACTTCGGTTCTAACTGCTTCACGGGTAAATTTACTTTGTTCTAATTGTATTTTAGATACGTTGGGTTTATTCTGCATCACTCCGATCTTTCTGCATAAAACAACCTCATTTTCCGAATCAATGGATATGCGCTTTTGATCATCATGAAGAAGAAATTCACTTTTTTCTATAATAGCAACCTCAAATCCTGCAAATCTTAAGCGGTCAAAAAAATCACGACCGTAACATCTCACATGATCCTCTTGTCCGTATAAACGCAATCTTTCTTTCGGATCTGTAAGAGCCAAATTTTCTTGAGTAATCTCTCCTTTTATGGGGACCAAGAGGCTTGCCCAGCCGCCAGGCTTTAAAACCCTAAAAAGTTCTCTGATTGCTCTTAGGTCATCATTAATGTGCTCAAGCACATGATTGCATACGATTGCATCAAAGGTATCGTCTTGGAAGCTAATTGCAGTTATATCCATGGCAATCATTGATTTGTCTGCATTAAGATTTACTGATATGTAATCGTAATCCTTTTTAAATCTATACGCAAGGCAGGACTCAGGAGACACATGCAATAATCTACCACCCCAGCACAACCAGCCTTTTTCTTTTAAAGCGCATAGTGTTATCCAGAGAAGTCTATGTCTTTCAAGCGAACCGCAATTGGGGCAGCAGGCGTTTGGACGATTATTAACACCAAATGTAAGAAACTTTTGAAAGTATTTTTCGCATACAGGACAATATAGTTGATATCCTGTTGATTCACCATTTTTGTATTTAAGAATTTTCTTAGAGTCCTCAATTCCCAAAGTTACCATAGGTCTATCATATCCAGCTGAAGTAATTAATGTCGCTCTAAGTTTCCAAAGATTGACGGTATGCTGCCGTTTAAATGGTTGTAGTCCAAAAAATAGTGCTTGCTGGCATCGCTTCTGTGACCCAATGCTAACATAAATTCATTGAATCCCTGAGGCACATAGGACTTCATGATGTGTTACAAGATGGGCCGTCCTCCGGTCGCCACAATGGGCTTCGGCTTTAAATCCATTTCCTCAGCCAGGTAGCTGATCCTCCAGCAAACATGACCACCTTCATTTGCCATTTTCTTTATACAATCTCAATTTGAATATTCATTGCTCCGATCTCACGCCCACTCGCGATGATATCTGAGGCCGCCGGCTCTATTACGTTTGAATACGATTGCTGCAACAAACGGGCCATTTGAATTTTTCTGATTCTCTAATATTTGCTTTTTATTTGGATGGCAGTGTGAATGCTCAAAAACCTAATTTAGTCGATCTTGAAAAAGCCCGTATTCAATATGCGGGCATTAACAACGGCGTTCTTTGACAACCAAATAGCCAGTAAAAAATAAGGCGCAAAAGGGCGGCTGCCCATTTGAGCAGCTTTGCAAAGTTCATCCCAGCGGCGCTCAGGATGGCGTTGATCCGATCCCCTATCGTGCCTTTCAACCGGTTACGGTCCATGCGATGTTCCCGTTTGAGATGACCGATCCCAGGTTCTATGGCGGCTCTTCGCTTCATCCAATGCCATAGGCTTTTGGCAACTCTTCCCCTTCGCCGTTTATCGACGTGAACATCGACATCACCTTCGTAACCATGCCCGCGGTAGCCCATATCAACGAAAGCGTGAAGAGGTTTTCGGGCGATTCTCTCGACTTGCTCAAGGGCATCGCAAAGGGTGTGGCCATCATAGGGGCTGCCTTCGACGGCCATGGCGCCTACAAACCATCCGCCTTTGCTCGTGGCCGCAACGCTTACTTTGCACCCGAACTCGTAGCGTTTATGAGCCTTGCCCTTGCTGATGCACTTAACTTCCGGAGCATGCACACTGTAAATCTTGTTTTTGTCTTTTCGTTTTTGCCGGTAGATGCGAGTGCCGATATCCAGCAATCGAT